>Ga0209395_1003262_pt1 | contig 20316 bp, 16 predicted proteins | sample GOMGulsemesocosm_3_FD_184635 | JGI IMG/M metagenome (GOLD analysis project Ga0209395, IMG submission 184635) | Methane-oxidizing microbial communities from mesocosms in the Gulf of Mexico - GOM9D Gulf of Mexico (SPAdes) (version 2) | ecosystem: Environmental > Aquatic > Marine > Cold seeps... | reverse complement strand
TTTATTTTCCAACCAGTAGCTCTCGATCCTCCTTTTTTCCCTTTACTACAACTTGTTGTTGCAAAAACAGTAAGGATAACTAAAAATTTTAGGGCAAAATGTTTTCTCATATTCATAACTTAAATTCAGAGATAGTTCAAGTCCGCAATATAATAAATATACATTATAATGCAATACTTTTGTAAAAAATAGTTTTGGCTTTAATTAAAAAGTGCTGTCTAGTTTTAACGACAGATAAGACAAATATATTGTTTACTTTTGAAAAATAAAGAAAATCACACTAAAATTGAAAATGATACGTTTTAGCAATATGAATTTAAGATATGTATTCCTTTTAGTCCTATTAAACTGTTTTTCAACAGTAGTTTTTTCTCAACAAAAAGAGTTTGTTTTAAAATGGGAGGATGATAAAGAAGTTAGATTCTCCGCCGATAAATCAAGTTATGTACACGGTTTTCAGATTGAAAACTTTGTGTACGACATTGACGTTCAATCAGTGTTTTTTGCAGCTAATGTTGATTTTCCTGTTTCTGAGCATTCTGTGAAAATTGTAAATACGGTTTATGAAAATGTTAGTTCAAGCCAATTAAAAGGTTATGATGTAAACCGAATTAAAAATGGTGTGGCGTTGAGTGTAAAAAACACTAATGTAAGAGGTGTTTCTGGAGCGTACTTAAGGTTTAATCCTATAGTAAAGTTAAACGGGCAATATAAAAAGGTAATATCTATAGTTGTTGAATTTCAGCAAAATAACAAAATAGCCTTATTTACTCCTGCGCCAGCAATTACGAACTCTATTTTAAGTTCTGGGGAATGGTATAAGTTTTACATCAATAAAACAGGTGTGCATAAATTAGATAAGAATTTCTTTGCAAGTTTAGGAGTTAACGTAAATGCTGTTAATCCTAAAAACATTCGTCTTTTTGGTAATGGAGGAAAAGCAATTCCGTTGTTAAATGCAGATGTAAATGAGTTTGATGTTACTGAAAATGCGGTGAAATTTATAGGTGAGGATGATGGGGTTTTTCATAATACGGATTATATGCTATTTTATGGAGTGAATTCCGTTGGCTGGGATGCAGTTAATGATACGCATATCAACCCTTATAATGATAATACTTTTTATTATATTAATGTAAGTACTGATTTAGGGATAAGAATTCAACCGCTAGTGGAGCCATCTGCTCCAGTTACAGCAACAATAACCAACTTTAATGAGTATCAGTTTCATGAAATTGATAATACAAATTTAGTGCATTTAGGTAGAAGATGGTATGGAGAAGAGTTTGATGTAGATTCAAATCAATCATTTTCATTTGATTTTTCTAGGTTAGATACTTCTATGCCTGTAAAGTTAGATGTTAAGGCAGCAGCAACAGCAAGTTCTGTTTCTTCAATGCAATTAAGCTTAAATGGTAATGTAGTAGATAATTTTACTTTTTCATCCATATCCTCAACATCACTTGCAACGGGGGATTCTTTTTCAGGGAATATTAATGTTAGTGATACAAACTTACAAATTGGGTTGAATTATAACAATAATGGGAATCCTAGCGCGAATGCCTATTTAGATTATATAGCTATTGAATCAACCTCTTTTTTAAGATCACTAGGAAGACAGTTTGCTTTTAAAAATAATCAAGTAGCATCTATGGCAGGGATTGCTGAGTATGTAATTAGTGATGCCGCTACAGTTTCTGAAGTTTGGGATGTAACAGATATTTTTAATGTACAGTCAAAAACAAATTCAAGTTTGGCGTCCTTTACTTTTAAAGCAAGTTTAGGAGAGTCAAGAAATTATGTAGCATTGGTTGAATCAGATTTTTACCAGCCTTCTAAAGGATTGTCAACATTGGTAAATGTAACTGATCTAAAAGGTACAATTTTTCAAGGAGTAAGCGGTGGGCATGAAGATGTGGATTATCTAGTAGTTACTCCAGCAATTTTTAAATCACAAGCTGAAAGATTAGCAAACATAAATGCTCAAAATTTAGGGCTTCGTACACGAGTGGTAACTCTTGAAGATATCTATACGGAGTTTAATACAGGGAATCAGGATATTGGTGCTATTAGGAATTTTGTTAGGTATGTTTATGAGAATGGAGTAGCAGATAAATTGAAATATTTGTGTTTGTTTGGAGATGCTTCTTTTGATATGAAAAACCGAACACCAAATAACACTAATTTTGTACCTACGTTTCATGCGTTGCCAAGTTTTAGTTTGGTATCGTCTTTTATGTCGGATGATTATTTCGGAATGATGGATGAGAGTGAAGGTACTATGGGTTCTGCAGATAGGTTAGATATCGCTGTAGGTAGAATTGTAGCTGGGAGTAGTCAACAGGCTATGGAAATGGTTACTAAGGTAGAACAGTATTATCAGCAAGATTCTTATGGTAGTTGGAGGAATAGGATGACCATTATTTCAGATGATGTAGATGTTGACTGGGAGTATTCACTAGAGTCAGAATTAGATGCTTTAGCGGATGAAATTGTGTTAGAAAAACCATTTGTAAATATGGTAAAGCTACATTCGGATTCATTTGCTCAAGAATCATCTGCTGGTGGAGAGTTGTATCCGCAAGCTACGGCATCGTTATTAAATAATATTCAATTGGGAAGTTTAGTTGTTAATTATTTTGGACATGGAGGAGAAGATGGATTGGCACATGAACGCTTGTTTCAAAAAAATGACGCACAAGATTTGAATAATATTTGTAGGTATAATTTGTTTGTAACGGTAACTTGTGAATTTACAAGGTTTGATAATCCATACCGTCCAACTGCAGGAGAATTTACCTATTGGAATTCTGGTGGAGGTGCAATTTCACTTGTTACTACAACAAGAGAGATTTTTGTTAGTTTAGGTGTAACAGTAAATAAGGAATTATCTAAATTTCTTTTTGATTATAATAATACTGGTTATGTGTCAATAGCAGAGGCGCTACGATTAACAAAAAATAACATTACAAACTCATTAAAAAGAGTTGTTTTTTATGTGGGTGATCCTGCATTAAAATTAGCTATTCCAGAACCGAATATAAAATTAACCCAAATAAATGGTGTGTCTATCAATGATCCTTCTGTGGCAACATTAGAGGCTTTAGGTCGAGTAACCATAACGGGAGAAGTTGTAGATGGAGCTGACCAATTGATTACGAACTATAACGGGAAACTTTCTACTACTATATATGATAAAAAACAAAACCGTGCTACTTTGGGTAATGATGGTACTACAGGAGGTGCGGGTTTATTGATTCTTAATTATGAAACATTAGGAGAAATTGTTTTTAGAGGTCAAGCATCTATAGTTAATGGAGTTTTTGAGTTTGATTTTGTGGTTCCAAGAGATATTTTAATTCCAGTAGGTGACGGTAGAGTTAGTTTTTACGCAAAGAGAGATGGTGTGTTGGAAAATCAAACAGGGGTAGACACTACAATTAAAATAGGGGGGATTAATACAGCAGCCCCAGCGGATAATTTACCGCCAAAAATTATAGCTTATATGAATGATGAAAGTTTTGTTTCAGGAGGGGTAACTAATCAATCGCCTTTCTTGTTATTGAAATTAGAAGATGAAAATGGGATTAATACGGCCAGTGGAATCGGACATGATATTACTGCAATATTAGATGGGGATGAAGCAAATCCACTAATATTAAACGATTATTATGAAACGGAACCTGATGATTTTACTAAAGGAAATGTAAAATATCAGTATAAAGATTTATCAGCAGGTCTGCATACTTTAACCATTAAGGCTTGGGATGTGTATAATAATTCAAGCACGACAGAAATTCAGTTTTTAGTAGTAAATGAAAATGAAGCCTTGGTTTTAGAGCGAGTACTAAATTATCCCAACCCTTTTGTGAGTTATACAGAGTTTTGGTTTAATCATAATAGCGCATCAGAGTTAGATGTTATGGTTCAGGTGTATACTGTATCAGGGAAATTGATAAAAACATTACAAGGAAATTCAGCTACAGGCAATAAAGGTGGAAACGCCTCGTTATTTAGAGGTCTTCCTTGGGACGGGAAAGACGATTTTGGAGATAGAATAGGAAAGGGAGTATATGTATACAAGCTTACAGTAAAATCTATTAGTACTAATAAAAAAGCAGTCAAGTATGAAAAACTTGTTATACTGTAATAAAAAATTATATTTGCTAAAATTATGCGAAAAATAAATTCAATGAAAAAATATTTAGCAATACTTGGGGTGTTTGTTTTGTTTCAAAAGATAAATGCGCAAACGGTAACTCAAATTACACCAAGTCAGCAGGATACTAGAGTTATTACAACTGGAACTGCATTTATGGCGATTGCCGCAGATGCACGTGCAGCTGGTTTAGGTGATCAAGGTGTGGCGACATCTCCTGATGCATTTTCACAACAATGGAACGTTTCAAAATATGCTTTTGGGAAGTCTGAACAAGGATTTTCACTTACCTATACTCCTTATTTAAGAGAGTTGGTAAACGATATATTTTTAGGAGGACTAACCTATTATAATAAATTAGATGATAGAAGTGCTGTGTCAGCAAGTTTTCGATATTTTAGTTTAGGAGAAATTGAGTTTAGAGAGAATGCTAGTGACCCAGGTATAATCCAAAAACCAAACGAATTAACAGTTGATGTTGCGTATTCTTTAAAATTGAGTGATCGTTTTGCTATGGGGGTGGGCTTAAAATACATACGCTCCGATTTGAAGTTAAATGGAGCTGAGTTTGCTGCGGCATCTGCTAAGGCGGCGAGTTCATTTGCAGTTGATTTAGGAGGTTATTACGAATCCGAAGAAAAAGCATATAGTAGTTTTAACGGAAAATGGCGTGGAGGGTTTGCAATACAGAATATTGGACCAAAAATTAAATATGAAGAAAATGGAAATGAGAGTTTCTTGCCTACAACATTACGTTTAGGAGGAGGTTTTGATTTTGTTTTGGATGAAGCTAATAAAATAGGTGTAACCCTAGAGGCAGCAAAGTTATTAGTACCTACGCCACCTAAGTATGGGACAAAAATAGACTATGTTGACGATGGGGATAACGGAACAACCGTTAGTCCAGGGAACGGTCAATATGATGATGGGGTGGATACTCTTATTAGTCAGGATGATAATTATATTATGGAAGGAAAAGATCCTAATGTAAGCTTTACTAAAGGAATTTTTCAATCTTTCGGAGACGCTCCAGGTGGATTTAGTGAAGAGATAAATGAATTTACTTATTCAGTAGGTGCCGAATATACGTATCAAGATTCATTTGCTTTCAGATTAGGGTATTTTAATGAGCATGAAACAAAAGGAGCAAGAAAGTTTTTTGCTCTTGGTGCAGGGTTTAAATACAGTGTTGTAGATATAGACGTATCGTATTTACTATCGGCCTCAAAAGTTCCTAGTCCATTAGAAAATACATTACGTTTCTCTTTATCATTTAATCTTGGAGGAAACGGAAATAATTAAAAAATAATATAAATGAAAGAGCTTACTATAAGCGCAACATTTAGAATATACGAACAGCTGTCGGAACTTCCTTCAGCTGTTTTTAGTCTAATGGAGTTTGCTATTTCTGCAAGAAACAATGCTTACGCTCCCTATTCTAAGTTTAATGTTGGTGTTGCTATATTATTAGATAACGGGAAAGTTGTTATTGGTTCTAATCAAGAAAATGCAGTGTATCCTTCTGGTTTATGTGCTGAACGAGTAGCTATTTTTCAAGTAGGAGCATTATATCCTGATAGAAAAATAAAAACAATGGCAATTACAGCCACTTCTCAAAATCACAAAGTGGTTGAACCTATACCTCCTTGTGGAGCTTGTAGACAGTCAATTTTGGAATATGAAACAAGACAAGATGAGCCTATTGAAATGTATTTTATGGGTGAAGAAGGAGCTATTATGAAGTCTGGCTCTTTGTCTGATTTATTACCTTTAATGTTTAAAAAATCACATTTATAGTATCGTTTTGTGATTAAATGTTACTATTTTTAAAAATCAATTATTTGAAATTACCTAATAGTTGATTTTTTTTGATAAAGAGTTTTTTGATTCATTTTGAAAGACTATTTTTGTTAACTGATTAAAAATTAACCCTACTTCAAAATTTAGAAGAGATGAAAAAAATTACTAAAGCAACTTATTTAAAATGGTATGAAGACATGCTGTTTTGGAGAAAGTTTGAAGATAAATTAGCTGCAGTATATATCCAGCAAAAAGTAAGAGGTTTCTTGCATTTATATAATGGTCAAGAAGCTGTTTTAGCGGGTTCTTTACATGCTATGGATTTATCTAAGGATAAAATGATTACAGCATACCGTAATCATGTTCAGCCAATAGGTATGGGAGTAGATCCTAAAGCAGTAATGGCTGAGTTGTATGGAAAAGTTACTGGTACCTCTAAAGGTATGGGGGGTTCTATGCATATATTCTCTAAGGAGAAAGGGTTTTATGGAGGTCATGGTATCGTTGGAGGACAAATTCCTTTAGGTGCAGGTATGGCTTTTGGTGATAAATATCACAATACGGGAGCTGTTTCTTTATGTTATTTTGGTGATGGAGCTGCACGTCAGGGATCATTACATGAAACATTTAATATGGCTATGTTGTGGAAACTTCCGGTAGTATTTATTGTTGAAAACAATGGATATGCAATGGGGACTTCTGTAGGACGTACAGCAAATCATACAGAAATTTGGAAATTAGGATTAGGGTATGAAATGCCTTGTCGCCCAGTAGATGGAATGGATCCTATTGCTGTTGCTAAAGAAGTAGATATTGCTATGGAACATGCAAGAGCAGGAAACGGACCAACGTTTTTAGAAATGAAAACGTACCGTTATAGAGGACACTCTATGTCTGATGCACAGCATTATAGAACAAAAGACGAAGTAGCAGAATATCGAAAAATAGACCCTATAACAACTGTAAAGGCTACTATTTTAGAGAAAAAATACGCTACAGAAGATCAGATAGAAGAAATTAATAAGCGTGTTAAAGCATTGGTTAAAGAATGCGAGAAATTCGCTGAAGAGTCTGCTTATCCAGAAGTACAGCAAATGTATGACATGGTTTACGAACAAGAAGATTATCCGTTTATATCTCATAAATTATAAGACATGGCAATAGTAGTTAATATGCCCCGTTTAAGTGATACCATGACTGAAGGAGTGGTAGCAACTTGGTTAAAGAATGTTGGTGATGCAATTGAAGAAGGAGATATTCTTGCAGAAATTGAAACTGACAAAGCAACTATGGAGTTCGAATCATTTAATGAAGGAACTTTGTTGCACATAGGAGTTAAAGAAGGAGAAACTGCTCCAGTTGATTCGTTATTGGCAATTATTGGTGAAAAGGGAGAAGATATATCGGCATTATTAGTAGGTGGTTCTTCGGAAGTAGAAGAAGAGGTAACAGTTGATTCTTCAGAATCAAAAGAAATTACATCAGATTCTGTTGAGATGCCTGAAGGAGTTGTAGTGGTTACTATGCCTCGTTTAAGTGATACCATGACGGAAGGAACTGTGGCAACATGGTTAAAAAATGTTGGTGATACAGTTGAAGAGGGAGATATTCTTGCTGAAATTGAAACTGATAAAGCTACCATGGAGTTTGAATCTTTTAATGAAGGAACATTATTATATGTAGGTCTTCAAGAAGGAGAAGCAGCACCGGTTGACAGTGTGTTGGCTATAATTGGACCTAAAGGAACTGATGTAGCTCATATTGCAGCAAACTATAAAAAAGGTGATGATGCTCCTAAAAAGGAAGCAGCTAAGACTGAAAAGCCAAAAGCTGTAGCAGTGACTAAACCAGAAAAAAAGAAATCTGAGAAGAAATCTTCAGTAAGTTCAGAAAGAATATTTGCTTCACCTTTAGCTAAAAAGATGGCTGAAGACAAAGGAATAGCTTTGAATAGAGTTTCTGGTTCAGGAGAAAATGGTAGAATAATTAAAAAAGATATTGAAAACTATCAGCCTGCTTCAAGCGGTGCTAATGTAGGTGTGTTTGTTCCTTCTGGAGAAGAACGTACTGAAGATATTTCAAATTCTCAAATGCGTAAAGTGATTGCACGTAGGTTAGGAGAGTCTAAGTTTACAGCACCACATTATTACTTGAATGTTGAGTTTGATATGGAAAATGCAATTGCTTTCAGAAAGCAATTCAATACACTTCCTGATATTAAAATATCATTTAACGATATTATTGTTAAGGCATCTGCTTTGGCATTAAAACAGCATCCACAAGTAAACTCACAATGGTTTGATGATCGTATTCAACTGAATCATCATGTGCACGTAGGAGTAGCTGTAGCTGTTGAAGATGGTTTGGTTGTTCCTGTAGTGGAATTCACTAACGAAAAATCGTTACCACAAATAGGTGCTGAAGTTAAAGATTACGCGGTAAGAGCTAGACAAAAGAAATTGACTCCTCAAGAAATGGATGGTAGTACATTTACTATTTCTAACTTAGGAATGTTCGGTATTGAAAGTTTTACTTCAATTATCAATCAACCTAACTCAGCTATCCTTTCAGTAGGAGCAATAGTTGAAAAACCAGTTGTGAAAGATGGTCAATTAGTTGTTGGAAATACAATGAAGTTAACATTAGCTTGTGATCACAGAACAGTTGATGGAGCTACTGGAGCACAATTCTTACAAACCTTAAAAGGTTTCATTGAGAATCCTGTTACCATGTTAGCGTAATTGTCATTCCCATGAAAATGGGAATCTCATTCAAATATAACTCAGCGCTTATTAAAGTGTTCATAATATATTAAATCCCGTTTCAGTTTTGAAGCGGGATTTTTTTTATCTTTAGAAAAAATATAAAATCAATGTTTAAAAGAATAATTGCTGTTGGAATATTAGTAAGCTTTATCGCTTGTAGTTCAATAAAAACTGCTGATGGAGAGCATGGGAAGCCTGGAGAGATTACTACCCAATCTAGAATGAATGGAGAAGATGATGCAAACGGTATAGGTGGAGAGGATGTAAAAAGTACTGTTATTGGGGTTGATTTCGGAACAATTGATAAAAAAGAAAGTGAAGTTTCTCCAAGTGCCATGAAAACTATTGTATCCTATTTAGCGGCCGATGCTTTAGCAGGTCGTGATACTGGAAGTGAAGGAATTGATAAAGCTGCAACGTACATCTCTGATTATTTAAAAACAAATGGGGTAGGTCCTTATTATTGTACATATAGAGATGTGTTTGATGTTAATGGAAAGGAGGCTTTTAATGTTATTGGTTTGTTGCAAGGAATTGATCCTGTTTTACAAGATGAATATGTAATTATAGGAGCGCATTACGATCATATAGGGAAAGGAAAGCAAGTAGGAGATGATGTGATTGCTAATGGAGCAAACGATAATGCAGCAGGAACTGCAGCAGTAATGGAAATGGCAAAGTATTTTGCTAAAGTTAAAAGAAATAAACGCAGTATCGTATTTGTATTGTTTGCTGCTGAAGAAAAAGGTTTGTTAGGGTCTAAACATTTAGCTACAGCAATGAAAGAAGCAGATAGAGATGTATATGCTATGCTTAATTTTGAAATGATAGGTGTTCCTTTAGTGGGAAAAAATTATTCAGCTTATGTAACGGGGTATCACAAATCTAATCTTGCAGAAAAAATGAATACCTATGCAAGTGCTAGTTTAGTAGGGTATTTGCCACAAGCTAAGGAATATCAATTATTTTCAAGATCTGATAATTATCCGTTTTATACAGCATTTAATGTGCCAGCACAGACTTTTTGCACCTTTGATTTTACAAATTTTGATTACTACCATCACGTAGATGATGAAATAGATAAATTAGATTTTAACCACATGGCAAGTTTTGTAAACGCCTATTTGCCAGCAATAGAGAAAGTGGTAAATTCAGCACCAAATGAGATTAAATTAAATGACTAAAAATATAATTATTACAGGAACCAGTAGAGGAATTGGATTTGAATTAGTAAAGCTATTTTCTGATGCTGGTCATCAAGTGTTAAGTTTGTCAAGAAACAATACGCCAGTAGCTAATTTAAGTTTAAAGAATGTGACTGCGTTATCATTCGATTTATCAGTTGAAAGCGATTACAAAAAAGTTTCTGATTTTGTTTCTGAAAAATGGAATAACAAAGTTGACATATTAATTAATAATGCGGGCTTGTTGGTTAACAAACCTTTTGAGGGGATTACACAGCAAGACTGGTTAAAAGTGTATCAAGTAAACGTCTTTGGAGTAGCTGAATTAACAAAAACAGCACTTCCTTTTATGAATACTGGAAGTCATGTTGTTACTGTAAGTTCAATGGGTGGAATTCAAGGATCCATGAAGTTCCCAGGTTTGGCAGCATATAGTTCAAGTAAAGGAGCGGTAATTACACTGTCAGAGGTATTAGCTGAAGAATACAAAGAACAGCAAATAGCTTTTAATGTATTAGCTTTAGGTGCAGTACAAACAGAAATGCTTGAAGAAGCGTTTCCTGGTTATGAGGCGCCTTTAAAAGCGATAGAAATGGCAAACTATATTTATGATTTTTCTTTGAATGGAAATAAATATTATAATGGAAAAGTATTAGAAGTGTCTAGTACTACACCGTAATTTATGGAACAAATTCTACTTAAATATTTGCCTGAACGATCAGTTCCAACTGTTTTTGAGTTAATCAAAAGCAATAATGTGGCCTTGAAAATCGTTAATGAGCGTGTTACCAAACATGGGGACTACAGGCGATCACCCAATGGGGAGCATCAAATAACCATAAATGCAAATTTAAATAAATATCGGTTTTTAATGACCTTGGTACATGAAATAGCACATTTGATTGCTATTGAAAAATATGGAAGGGGAATTAAACCACATGGGGTGGAGTGGAAATACACTTATCAACAATTAATGTTACCATTTATAAATCCATCAGTTTTTCCAAATCAATTATTACCTGATATAGCAAATCATTTTAAAAATCCAAAAGCAAGTAGTGATACCGATGCAAAATTATCAGTATTGTTAAAACAATTTGATGAAAGAAACGATAAAAACTATATTTTTGAAATTCCTTTAGGAAGTACTTTTCGTATTCATAACGGAAAGGTGTTTAAAAAAGGAAATAGACGTATAAAACGTTACGAATGTTTAGAGTTGAGTTCAGGTAGAGTATATCTGTTTCAGCCCAATGCAGAAATAGAATTGCTTAAAGCAAATTAAAGAATAAATTTAAATTTAAGTTTCCCTTTTGCAAGGGAAAGACAACTAATTGTCTATGAATAAAAATTATTACGCAATATTAATGGCAGGTGGTGTAGGATCGCGTTTTTGGCCAGTAAGTACGTCAAGTTTTCCAAAACAATTTCACGATATGTTAGGAACCGGTGATACACTTATTCAAAAAACATTTTCACGACTGAGTAATTTAATTCCAAAAGAAAATATTTTCATTTTAACCAATGAAAAATATAACGACTTGGTTTTGGAACAACTACCAGAAGTAGAGCAACGGCAAGTAGTGTTAGAACCAGCAATGCGTAATACAGCACCGTGTATATTATATGCATCATTAAAAATTCAAAAAGAGAATCCAGATGCTGTAATGATTGTTGCGCCTAGTGATCATTGGATTGAAGATGAGCAAGCATTCACCAATAATGTAAAACAAGCTTTTGACTATTGTTCAGAAAATGACGCTTTAATGACTTTAGGGATCCAGCCTACTTTTCCGAATACAGGGTATGGATATATTGAATTTGATAAAAGTACCGAGAATGATATAAAAGAAGTAAATCAGTTTAGAGAAAAACCTGATTACGCTACTGCCAAAGAATTTATTGCTCAAGGAAATTTTTTATGGAATGCCGGTATTTTTATGTGGAGTGCGAAGAGTGTTGTAAATGCTTTTCAAAACTTTCAACCGAATTTATATGAGTTGTTTGAAAAAGGGATTTCAGTATATAATACAACGTTTGAAGATGATTTTATAAAAGAAAATTACGGAAAGGCTGAAAACATTTCGGTAGATTATGCAATTATGGAGTCGGCTAAAAATGTATTTGTATCTCAAGCTACTTTTGATTGGAATGATTTAGGTACATGGGGAAGTTTATATGATAAATTAGGTCGAGATGAAGCAAATAATGCAGTCGTGAATGCAAAAGTATTAGCGGAAGATGCATCAGGAAATATGATCCGTACTGCTACCGATAAATTAGTGGTAGTAGACGGATTGAATGATTATATTATTGTAGATAAAGAAGATGTGCTAATGATTTATCCAAAATCTAAAGAACAAGATATCAAGCAAATTGTAACTAAAGTAAAAGAAAATTATAATGCTGATTTAACATAGTTGTTTAATCGAGTGTTTTTTACCACTAATCGATTTTATTAGTGAGAAGTAAATCACGTAATAAATACTTTTTTAATTGTTGTAAATTGGTACACGAAGAAATAAAATTAAATGGCTGAAGAAACAAAACTGACTCCTGAGGAAGAAAAAGCATTAGTAACTGACGTAAAGAAAGATGCGAAAGGTTTATTTAAAAGTGTAACTACATTTTTATCGGAACTACTTGATATTAGAGGGGAAACAGATAGAGACCAAACAATAGACGATATCAAAAAAGATATCGCATTTAAAGGGCACACTGCATGGATATTGATTTTTGCAGTATTTATAGCCTCTATTGGTCTTAATGTAAGTTCTACAGCAGTTGTTATTGGAGCCATGTTAATATCGCCGTTAATGGGGCCTATTTTAGGAGTAGGTTTGTCACTAGCTATTTATGATTTGGACACCCTAAAACGTTCTTTAGTAAATTTAGGAGTGATGGTAGGGTTAAGTGTCTTTACTGCTTGGTTGTATTTTACAGTTTCACCTTTAACAGAGGAAACTCCTGAGTTAGTGGCAAGGACAGCTCCAACAATACTAGATGTATTGATTGCTATTTTTGGTGGATTGGCATTGATAGTTGCACGATCTAAAAAAGGAACCATGGCATCGGTGATTTTTGGGGTTGCCATAGCAACGGCTTTAATGCCACCGTTGTGTACAGTCGGTTACGGGTTAGCAGTAGGCGATCCTGATTTTTATATAGGAGCTTTATACTTATTTACCATTAACACTATATTTATTGCCTTGGCAACATTTGTGGTGGCTAAAATATTGGCGTTCCCCTTAGTGAAATATGCTAATGAAGCTAAGCGAAATAGAATTAAGTGGACAGTTACAGCAGTTGCCCTTTTGGCAATAGTACCTGCAATAATGACATTTATTTCCGTATTAGAAAAAAGTAATCAGGATAAGGATATTAGAAATTTTGTAAAAAACGAAATAGAGAGTAACTCCGAATTGTTTCTGAGTAGACAAATTCCAGATTATGAGAATAAAACATTGACTTTAACTTTTTTAAACGAATTGTCTAAAGCGACAAAAGCTGATTTACAAAATGAGAAAAAGACGGGTTATGATAATCTAAAAGACTTTGAGTTAAAGTTTAATGATAATAAAATAAAAAGTTTTGATTTGATATCTAATGCCTATCAAGATTCTCAAAAACGTATAGATGAAAAGAACATTGTAATAACGGGCTTACAAACTACTATTGAAAGCTTAAAGGCGGAGATTGAAATTATGAATAGCAAAGTGCTTCTAGATTTCTTACAAGTTTCTAAAGATGCAAAGATTAATTTCTCAAATTTGAAATCCCTTGGTTTTTCAAAAGAATTGAAATCAAATTTCAGAAAAATAGATACATTGCCAATTGCACGAGTACAATGGAAATCAGAAGTGACAGATAGTTTGAGTAAAATCAGAAATGATAAGTTAGCTATATGGCTACAGAAAGAAATGAAGTTAGATACTATTTATGTTAAGTAGTAAGCTAAAAAATAAAGGACTATTAAGTAAAAGACTTCTAGAATTAGAGGTCTTTACTTTTTTAGAAGCAATTCAGTTTGTAAAAAAGGTACCTTATAGAAATACTTAGTTGTCTTCCAAATACATCTTTCTAACTTTCTTCATTAAGTTGGAAGAGTATACAAAGTCAGTTACAGCTTTGTTATCCGTTCTGAAAATATCTTTGTTAGTACCTTCCCATTCTTTATATCCGTTTTTTAAGAAGACTATATTCTGTCCAATTTCCATTACAGAATTCATGTCATGGGAATTAATAACAGTAGTAATATTGTATTCTTGAGTAATTTCAAGAATTAAATTATCAATTAAAATGGATGTTTGAGGGTCTAATCCTGAGTTAGGCTCATCACAAAACAAGTATTTTGGATTCATAACTATCGCTCTTGCAATAGCAACTCTTTTTTGCATTCCTCCAGAAATTTCAGAAGGGAATTTATGATTAGAATTTACTAAGGCAACACGCTTAATTACTTCGTTTGCTCTATCTCGTTTCTCGCTTTCAGACATTTGAGAAAACATGTGCATAGGGAATAATACATTCTCTTCAACGGTCATCGAGTCAAACAATGCTCCTCCTTGAAAAAGCATACCTATTTGTACTCGTAATTCTCGTTTTTCGTTTTTGGATAAGTCTCCGTATATTTTATCGTGAAAAGCTATAGTACCTTGTTCAGGAGTATGTAAGCCTAACAGTGATTTTAATAATACGGTTTTCCCAGAACCACTTTGACCAATAATTAAATTGGTTTTACCTTGTTCGAAAACGGTAGAAACTCCTTTTAAAATTTCAACACCATTAAAGCCTTTATGTAAGTTTTTAACTGTAATCATTTAGGTTAACATTAATTGAGTGATGATGTAATTTACAATAATAATAACAACACTTGTCCAAACAAATGATGATGTTGCGGCTTTACCAACTTCTAATGCGCCACCTTTCATATAATACCCATGAAAAGAAGGGATAGTAGCAAGTATAAAAGCAAAGAAAAATGTTTTTACGTAGGCATAGAATACCTGAAATTCATTAAACTCATATTGTAATCCGTTAACAAAATCCTCATTAGTAGCAAAGCCACCATACACACAGGCTATCCATCCTCCTAAAATACCCAAAAACATAGAAAGTGTAATGACAAATGGGTATAGCATCAAAGCAACAATTTTAGGGAAAACTAAATAATTTAAAGAGTTAATTCCCATAACCTCTAATGCATCTATTTGCTCAGTAACACGCATACTACCAATACTAGAGGTGATAAAAGAACCTACTTTTCCAGCCATAATAATCGACATAAAAGTAGGTGCGAACTCTAATACGATACTTTGTTTAGTTGCAAAACCAATCAAGTATTTTGGAATTAGCGGGTTGTCAATATTTAAAGCAGTTTGAATGGCAATTACTCCGCCAACGAAAAAGGATATAAAGGCAACAATACCAAGAGAGCCAATAATCAAATCGTCAATTTCTTTAAAGATTAATTTCTTTAAAGCGCTCCATTTAGTAAACTTGCTAAAAATGTCCTTTAGCATGATAAAATACAGCCCAAAATCGTGTAGGTACTTCATAGAAAGCTAAAATAATAAATCTATTGTTACAATAGATTATGTTAGCTTATAAAAAGGTATTTTTGAAAAAAAAAATAACAGATGAGACAGATATATATTCTGGCATTTAGTATTATGTCATTGGCCTGTATAGCTCAGAAAAATACGGTTCAGCTAAACAATGACAAACCAAAATTAGTAGTAGGGATTGTTGTTGATCAAATGCGTTATGACTACTTAACACGTTTTGAGAGTAAATTTGGTGCTGGTGGATTTATGCGTTTAATAAATGAGGGTTACAATTGTAAAAATCATCACTTTAATTATGTGCCCACCTATACCGGACCTGGTCATGCATCAGTTTTTACAGGAACTTCACCAATGAATCACGGGATAATTTCTAATTATTGGTATGATAAGTATACAGATAAATCGGTGTATTGTGCCTCAGATGATTCGGTTTCCGCAATAGGTGTTTCAACTGAAAAAGAAAAAATGTCTCCTAGAAGATTAAAAACAACTACTGTAGCTGATCAATTGCGATTGCATACACAAAATAGTAGTAAGGTAATTGGAATATCATTGAAAGATAGAGGTGCTATTTTACCAGCTGGTCATACAGCAAAAGCAGCGTACTGGTTTAGAGGGAAAGATGATGGTAAGTTTATAACAAGTTCGTATTACAATAATAAATTACCAAAGTGGGTACAAAAGTTTAATACGACTACGAAATCTTATTTAAAAACATGGAGTACAGTATTGCCTATAGCTCAATATACTGAAAGTGGACCAGATATCACCAATTTTGAAGAGCCATTTAAAGGGAAGGAAACGACTTCTTTTCCGTATAATTTAAAGGAGTTATCAAAGGATAATGGTGGTTTCGATATTTTAAAAGCAACTCCTTTTGGAAATGAAATGACAACAGATTTTGCCATTGCTGCTATTAAAAATGAAGGAATGGGTGCTGATCAAATTACTGATTTTTTAACACTAAGTTATTCCTCAACAGATTATGTAGGACATCAGTTTGGAGTGAATTCGGTAGAGGTAGAAGATACCTATTTAAGACTAGATAAGGATTTGGCTAAATTATTTACTTATTTAGATAAAGAAGTAGGGGAAGGGAAATACACTATTTTTTTAACCGCGGATCATGGCGCGGTAAATGTTCCTAACTATTTGAAGTCACAAGGTATTCCTGCAGGTTATTTTATTAAGAAAGAATTTGCAACTAAAGTAAAAGAAGCATTGTTAAGGAATTTTGAGTTTGATGGTTTAGTGAAAAACATCTCTAATAATCAGATTTTTTTGGATAGAGAATTGATAAAAAGTTACCATCTAAATTTAATAGATATTCAAGAGTTCCTTGCGCAAGAGATTGTGTTATACAAACATATTGACAAAGCATATTCTGCAAAAACATTGAGTACAACTCAGTTTGTTTCAGGAGTCGGAGCATTGGTGCAAAATGGCTTTCATCAAAAGCATTCAGGTGATGTTGTTTTTGTATTGGAACCAGCAGTGATATCGTACCCTGAAAAAGGATCTACACATGGGAGTAGTTTTAGTTATGATACGCATGTACCATTAATGTTTTATGGTACTGGAATTAAAAAAGGAAGTACTTTGAATAAAACAGAAGTAATAGATATAGCTCCAACAATATCCTCTTTGTTAGGGATTTCTTTTCCTAATGGATGCACTGGTCAGCCTTTAGGTTTTGTGTTAGACGAATATTAATTAAATATAAATGAAACTACTTAAATCCACCTGTATTCTAATTGTTATACTTTCATTAACATCTTGTAAAGTAGGAAGGTTTGCATATTATAATTTTGCAGACATAACAGACCACAAAATTTTTCCGAAACATATAATTAAAAATGATACCATCCCGTTCATTTTTAAGAAAAAGAGCTGTTCAAATATTCCTGATTCATTGACCATCACAAAAAAAGGATTAAAGCAAAAAATAGCGTTTGATGAATATCTAGTTACAAACAAAACGGTTGCTTTCCTTGTAATTAAAAATGATTCTCTTGAATATGAAAAATATTTTTCAAAATATGATGAAACTTCTTTAGTTAACTCTTTTTCAATGGCAAAATCTGTTACTTCAATATTAATTGGTTGTGCGATAGATGAAGGGTTAATTAAATCTACAAATGAGCCTATAACAAACTATTTGCCTGAGCTAAAAAAAAATGGTTTTGAAGTGGTTACAATTAATCACCTTTTAAACATGACTTCAGGGATTTATTTTAATGAAAGTTATTTAAATCCTTTTGGTCATGCAGCAAGTTTCTATTACGGGACTAACTTGAGAAATGAAATCAGCAAGCTAAAATTAAAAGAGAAACCTGGCACAGAATTCAGTTACAGTAGTGGAGATGCTCAGTTACTTGGGCTAGTATTGCAATCAGCCTTGAAAGACAAGTCAATATCAAATTATCTGGAACAAAAAATATGGAAACCATTAGGGATGGAATTTGATGCCTCTTGGAGCATGGACAAAAGAAAAAAGGGTGTAGAAAAAACCTTCTGTTGCTTGAATGCTAGAGCAAGAGATTTTGCAAAAATCGGGAGGTTATATTTAAATAAAGGTGTTTGGAATGGTAAAAGAATAGTTTCAGAAGAGTGGGTAAATTCCTCAACTAAAATTGACGAGTCAAATGGTAGTGTACAGTATTATCAAAATCAATGGTGGATAAGATCAAATGATGGTGCATTTGAAGCAAGAGGGATTTTAGGGCAGCGTATTTATGTCAATCCTAAAAAAAATCTTGTAATAGTAAGGTTAGGGAAAGACGAAGGAAAAACTGTAAACTGGACTTATTTCTTTGACCTTTTATCTAATAGATATGATGAGTAAGATAGTGCAACTTTCCCAACAATAAATCTAGATGTAGTAATATGAAATTAACATAAAAAAAAGCCGCGGTTAGCGGCTTTTCTTATTACTTATTAATCTCTTTTAAGTGTTTCTCTTTTTGTTTCAGTAATTCTTTTTTTGAAATCATTTTTACTTTATGAGCAGCGTTTCTATTTTCAAGATTAGTTATTTTCGCAAGCTTTTGAGTATATTCTTCTTCCGTGATTTTCCCTTCTTCTTTTTGTTTAGCAATACGTTTTTTAGCTGCTACAATTCTTGAATCAACATTTTTACTGCGTTGTTCAAAATATTCCAAACGTTCTTTTTTGGCTTCTATTTTATGTTGTGCAGCATCAGCTTTTTCATTCTTGAATTTTACATGTTTTATTTTAAGTACTTTTTTATGGCTTTTCATTTCCATATTATGTGCCTTTAATTTTGGGCCTAATTTTGGATATTTCTCTAAATATGCTTTACGTTCTTCAGGAGTCATATTCTTCATTACTTCTTTGTGCTCTCCCAAAATAGCATCCCTTCCTTCTTTACGTTCTACTTTTAGTTGTTTGTGAGTTTCTTTTTGCTCTTTCTTTTGCTTATGTAACTCTTTTTTCTTCTGCTTCATTTGATCTTTATGATCATGCATTTTTTCTTTATGCTTATTTAGCTCTTTTTCATGCTTTTCTTTTTTCTCTTTCTTTATTTTCTCGAGCTTATTCTTCCCTTTGGTTACTTCTTTCTCTTGAGCAAAACTAGTATTGATAGATATTGCTAAAATTAGTATTAGTATTGATTTTATGTGTTTCATGTTTATAGTTTTAAATGTTATCCAATTCTTTTAACGCATTTTCAATTTCGTTTGCTTCTTTTTCAATGTCATCAACAACATGTTCAATCTCCTTTTCTACGGATTCAATTTGTTGTTTTACTTCAAGATCCTTCTTTTTCTGTGCTTCAGCTTTTTTATCTGTACAAGAGATTAAAAAGAATGGAAGTGCTGCTAATAAAATAAGTGTTTTTTTCATAAAAATATTAATAGTTAGTAATGTTATAAGTTATTTATTTTGTGATAGATTATAAAATAATTAAAGATCTGTTTTCCTATAACATGAACTAGAAAAACAGATTTTTATGACGGCTAAGTCAAATAATTATTTCTTGTATGCTTCATCATGTACGCTTTTGATAGCTCTACCTGATGGGTCATTCATATTTTTAAATGATTCATCCCACTCTAATGCAGTGGGTGTACTACAAGCAACAGAGGGTACAGACGGTACCGTTTTTGCTGCAGTATCACTAGGAAAGTGGCTTTCGAAAATAGTACGGTAATGGTACTCTTCTTTATTTTGCGGTGTATGAATAGGAAACCTATAATGTGCATTTTCCATTTGTTCGTCGGTTACTGCTAAAGCAACAAGTTCTTTCAAGTTGTCAATCCAGTTATAGCCTACGCCATCTGAAAACTGTTCTTTTTGCCTCCATACTACAGCTTCTGGTAAATATTTTTCAAAGGCTTTTCGAAGGACCCATTTTTCCATTTTATTGGGAGTAATCATTTTATCTTGCGGATTTAAGCGCATAGCTATATCCATAAATTCTATATCCAAAAAAGGGACACGTCCTTCAATTCCCCAAGCAGCTAACGATTTGTTTGCTCGCAAGCAATCGTATTCATACAGCTTACTCAATTTTCGAACGGTTTCCTTGTGAAATTCTTCTGCATTAGGTGCTTTATGAAAATACAAATACCCTCCAAATATTTCATCGGCTCCTTCGCCAGATAAGACCATTTTTATTCCCATTGCTTTTATTGCTCTTGCCAAAAGATACATTGGTGTAGAAGCCCTTACTGTTGTGATATCATAAGTTTCCAAATGATAGATAACATCCTTAATGGCATCTAGACCTTCTTGAATAGTAAACTTTACTTCATGATGGATGGAGTCAATATGTTTAGCTACATTTTGCGCAGCTTCTAAATCAGGTGAGCCTTCCA
>Ga0209395_1003261_pt1 | contig 20319 bp, 13 predicted proteins | sample GOMGulsemesocosm_3_FD_184635 | JGI IMG/M metagenome (GOLD analysis project Ga0209395, IMG submission 184635) | Methane-oxidizing microbial communities from mesocosms in the Gulf of Mexico - GOM9D Gulf of Mexico (SPAdes) (version 2) | ecosystem: Environmental > Aquatic > Marine > Cold seeps... | reverse complement strand
CTAGATTAATTTCCTTTTCGCTCTTAGCCACAATCACCGTGACCATACTATCGCCGGTTACATTGACCGCGGTACGCGTCATATCAAGCAATCTATCTACGCCCATTATTAGCGCGATTCCTTCAACAGGTAAACCGACTTGTTGTAGTACCATCGCAAGCATGATTAAACCAACACCAGGTACACCAGCAGTACCGACCGAGGCCAGCGTCGCTGTCATAATGACCATCAGGTAGTCATTAATGCTTAAATCAACCGCAAATACTTGGGCGATAAAGACAGTAGCAACACCCTGCATAATCGCCGTACCATCCATGTTGATTGTCGCACCCAATGGTACCGTAAATGACGCCACATTATTATGCACGCCCATTTTCTTGGTGGCCGTTTCCAATGTTACAGGAATGGTCGCATTTGAACTGGCGGTGCTGAATGCAAATAGCGCCGCGTCACGCATCTTACGGATAAAGGTGATTGGGTTTAATCCCGTTAATATTTTTAATAGCACCGGATAAGTAACAACCGCATGAATAATTAACGCGGCCATCACGACACCAAAATATTTCATCAAGCTAAAGATTGTTTCAAATGATATTTCACTAAACAGCTTCGCCATTAAGAAGAACACACCATAAGGCGCTAGATTCATTAAGATAACGACAAGTTTCATCACCACATCATTTAAATCACTGAAAAGACTGGCGACGCGTTTGCCACTTTCGCCAGACAGTGAGATTGCAATTCCAAATAATAATGAGAAGACAATAATCTGAAGCATGTTACCGTCAGCAAGTGCGGCAATCGGGTTGCTTGGCATCATGTTAATCAGGACTTGGGCAAGCGATGGTGCTTCTTTACTGCTAAAAGCAGCATCAGACGTTAAGTTCTGTCCTTCGCCTGGGCTGACCAATAACGCCAGGCCAATTGCAAGGGTAATTGCGATTGCAGTAGTTGAGAGATAAAGTAAAATCGATTTCCCGCCTAAGCGTCCCAGCTTATTAGGATCTGACAGTGAACAGGTGCCGCAAATCAGCGAGACAAATACTAATGGCACCACTAGCATCTTCAAACTGTTAACAAATATTTTCCCACCGACGAGAAATAAACCATCAACTATATATTCTTTTACGAATTGGCTATCACTCAAAACAAACTGAATGACCCCTCCAACAGCTAAGCCTAAAATCATGCCGATGACGATTCTAGTCGTTAAGCTTAATTTCTTCTCTTGGTTCATGAATGTCCTTAGATATTATTGTAATTATATTTTTAACTTTAATGATGCCGGATAGTAACAAATTAAAAACTAAATTTAAAATAGCGCAGAGATCTTTTGCATCTTTTACGGAAATTATCTAACATCATGGATAATACTAAGAATTTGGCATTAATTTAGCAGGGAGAACGCTCAATGCGCTCGATGTATCAACATTTTTTATCTTTTTTATTCATTTTAACGCTTGCGGCCTGTGGGGGTGGTAGTAGTTTAGGTGATACTTCAACCGTCGATGATGGCTCCGGCACAGTTTCAGATTCTGAAACAGTTACTATCAGTTTAACGTTACTTGATCAGCAAAATGCCAGTTCGGTCAATGTTGATACCGATAATCCGCTTACCGCTCAAGCTAACGTCCTGGTTGATGGCCAAGCGAAAAGCAATATTAAAGTGACGTTTAGCTTAGTCGATGACATCGGTGAATTAAGAGTGACGTCTGCCTTAAGTGATGCAGAAGGCAATGCTTCAGTCGTATTATACGCGGGTAGTGTAACTGGAGCAGGTACAATCACAGCAGCGGTCGAGGCTGTTACTTATTCAGTTAACTACTCTGCCACGGTTATTACTGATGGTGGTGAAGTTGGCGGCGAGGTTAATCCATTAGATATTGCATTACTCAATGCACAAGGTATCACAACGCTAAATGTGAGTTCATCTAGCCCGGTGACAGTAGAGGCAAGCTTAGTCATAGATGGGCAACCCCAAGTTGGTGAGAAAGTGACTTTTAGACTCATCGATCAAGTGGGTGAATTACGTATTACAACGGCATTAACCAACACAAATGGAATCGCAAGCGTTATTCTTTATGCTGGTGATAACGAAGGAGCTGGTACTGTAGCGGCGACTGTTGGCGACTACTATCAAGAAAGTAACTTTTCGGTATCTATTTCGGCCGTTGATGTGACCATGTCTGAGATTAGTACTACGCCAGATACCATTGGTCCAAACGGCACTGCTTCACTTAGCGTAATAATTGAAGAGAGTGTTGATGGAGTAGCAACGCCATTATCTGGTTCTGTGCCTGTTGAATTTACCTCTGCCTGTGCTCAATTAGGTCTTGCTATTATTGATACAGATGTATCCACCATTAATGGTATAGCAACAGCGACCTATCAAGATCAAGGTTGTGGTCAAGTCGATACAATCACGGTTACCACCACAGTAGGGCAAACAGCCTTTTTTGAGACCACGCAATTAACAGTACTTGGCGCAGAAGCTGGCAGCATTGAATTTGTTTCAGCGAGTCCAACGTTTATCGCCTTGAAAGGTACAGGTGGAATTTCACGTAGCGAAACATCTTCACTAACCTTTGTTGTGAAAGATGTTATTGGTAATGTTGTCAGTGATGCGTTGGTCAACTTTAACTTAAACACCAACGTTGGTGGCATTACGATGTCGCCTGAGCCTGATGATACACAAACATCACAAGCTAAAACGAATTCAAACGGTGAAGTGACACTGATTGTTACCGCAGGTACTGTACCTACGTCTGTTATTGTAACCGCCACGTTAGATGGTACATCAATTGCGACTATATCAAACAGCTTAGCCATTTCTACTGGTGTTTTGGATGCTAACAGTCTTAGTCTTTCATTCGACAACCAATCTCCTGAAGCGTTAGATTATGATGGCACGGAAGTTAATGTAACAGCCCGCCTTGCGGATCATTTTAATAACCCTGTTCCAGACGGTACAATTGTTAACTTTTCGACAGAGTTTGGTGCAATTCAAGCGTCTTGTTCGACGGTTGGTGGCAATTGTGACGTAGTTTGGACCAGTCAATCTCCTAAAGCACCTGATCCTGCATTTCGCGACCCTAACGCCATCACAAGAACTCTAGGACAATCAATTTGTTATAATGGAAATACGATCACTAGTCTTTCTTATATAGCTATGCCTTGTCCAGGGAACTTCGGAGCCGTACATGGCAACCGTGTTACTATATTTGCTCACGCCATTGGGGAAGAGTCTTTTAATGACGCGAACGCGAACGGTCGTTTTGATGCAGGCGAAGCGTACACTGATCTCACGGAAGCTTTCCAAGATGATAACAATGATGGATTATTTACTGCGTTACTTGGCGATGGTACACCTGTAGCGGGTGCAGCAAGCAGTCTTGCACCAGGTTATCAGCACGGTGGAGACAATGAAGAGTTTGTGGATTTTGACAGTGATCAGGAATTTGACGGCGCTAATGGTCTTTACAACGGTGTATTATGTAACGATGCAGAAGATGGCTGTTTAAAAGAGTTAGTTACTGTTTCTCGTAATGGTGTTATATCTCAGGCTGGCTCAGATGCTTTTATCAGCTTAATCGAGAAATCTGATAATATGAATGCCGATATATTCGATATTACGAAATACGGCAATACCGTACAACTCTTTGAAGTGATCGCTGATGATCCTGCGACGACTGATGTCGACGAAAGTGCTCGTCTTGAATTAAGCAGTGAAGTATGGGCGTTTATATCAGATATACATAATGGACCAATGCCATCTGGAACTACTGTGTCGTTTACATCTACCAATGGTACGATTGTCGGGGACACTCAGTTCACATTGAGCAATCAATTTTCGGCTAGTCAAGTGAGTGTCGCGATAGAGGCGGATGACGAGCCAAGCACCGGTTCGCTGATAGTGACCGTAACGACACCGTTTGGTGTCACAAGCAAAGCAAGCATTGCTATCACCGACTAAAAAACAAACGGCGCCTCTGGCGCCGTTTTTATTTGTGGTGATTAATGCATCAAATTGATTAACAATAGTTATATTTTGAGACTTTTTGACAAAAAAATGCAATAACACCTTGTAAAGTGCCTTGATAGGCTCTATAAATTGAGCCAATACAGTTTTTAAATTCTCAATCCATTACGGACATCAATATTTTATGGGAAGATCATTAGTAATAGTGGAGTCGCCAGCCAAGGCGAAAACTATTAATAAATATTTAGGTAAAGATTTTATCGTTAAGTCTTCTGTTGGTCATATTCGTGATTTACCAACGTCTGGCTCAGCAAAGAAAAACAAATTTACCAAGACTCCAGCAGAAGTTCGCAAGATGGCTCCTGAAGCCAAAGCGATCTATAAATCTGCTCGTGATAAGCAACAACTGATTAACCGCATGGGTATTGACCCAGAAGGTGGTTGGGATGCGCACTATGAAGTGCTACCTGGCAAAGAGAAAGTGGTTAGTGAACTACAAGCACTGGCAGAAAAAGCTGATTATGTCTATCTCGCATCCGATTTGGATAGAGAAGGAGAAGCCATTGCATGGCATCTACGTGAAGTCATTGGCGGTGATGATTCGCGTTTTAAGCGTGTTGTGTTTAATGAGATCACAAAAAATGCCATCAGCGAAGCGTTTGATACACCTACCGAGCTAAATATTGACGGCGTTAACGCGCAGCAAGCTCGTCGTTTTCTCGACCGCGTCGTTGGCTATATGGTTTCTCCATTATTGTGGAAGAAAGTTGCACGTGGACTTTCAGCAGGCCGCGTACAATCAGTTGCTGTAAAGTTAGTGGTAGAGCGTGAACGTGAGATTAAAGCATTTAATCCAGAAGAATTTTGGGATTTACATGCAACGTTAGATGTCGCTGATACGAATCTGGTGATGAAAGTAAATAAGTTTGCTGGTAAATCATTTAAACCGGTCAGTGAAAGTGAAACGAATACGGCTATTGATGCGCTAAACGGCGCTGACTATAAAGTTGTATCACGCGAAGATAAGCCGACTAAATCGAAACCGTCAGCGCCGTTTATTACATCGACCTTGCAACAAGCCGCGAGTACTCGTCTCGGTTTTGGTGTTAAGAAAACCATGATGATGGCTCAGCGTTTGTATGAAGCTGGTTATATCACTTATATGCGTACAGATTCGACCAATTTGAGTGCGGACGCCGTAACGGCAGTGCGTGAACATATCGAAGCTGAATATGGTAAGGCGTACTTGCCAGAAACTGCTAACTTTTACGGTAGTAAAGAAGGTGCTCAAGAGGCGCATGAGGCAATTAGGCCGAGTGATGTAACTCGCAGTGCAACGTCATTAAATAAGATGGAACGTGACGCGGAGCGCTTGTACGAGCTTATTTGGCGCCAATTTGTCTCTTGTCAGATGATGCCGGCACAGTATGATGTCACAACCTTGAAAGTTGCAGCGGCAAATTACGAATTGAAAGCAAACGGTCGTATCATCAAATTCGATGGTTGGACGCGTGTTCAAACGGCTGTTAAACGTAAAAATGATGAAGACATTTTGCTGCCCGCGATTGACGTTGGCAACCCGTTAGCGCTTAAAAAACTCGATCCTAAACAGCACTTTACGAAACCAACAGCGCGCTTTAATGAAGCATCGTTGGTTAAAGAGTTGGAAAAGCGTGGTATTGGACGTCCATCGACCTATGCTTCAATCATTTCAACTATTCAAGACCGTGGCTATGCTCGTGTTGAGAATCGCCGTTTCTTCGCCGAAAAAATGGGTGAGATAATCACCGATAGACTCGATGAAAATTTCCAGGAGTTATTATCTTATGACTTCACGGCGCAAATGGAACAAGAGCTCGATCAGATTGCTAACGGCGACCTGAATTGGAAAGATTCACTGAACAACTTCTACAAAGGATTTACTAAGCGATTAGACATTGCTAATTTAGAGCCTGATGAAGGTGGTATGCGCCCAAATCAAATGGTGCTAACTAAGATTGAATGTCCTACTTGTTCTCGTGAAATGGGGATCCGCACCGGTACTACCGGTGTATTCCTTGGTTGTTCTGGTTATGATTTACCACCGAAAGAGCGTTGTAAGACGACCATTAATCTTACATCTGGTGATGAAGCTGTCGCGACCGATGATGATGCTGAAACTATGGCGCTAATGGATAGACGTCGTTGTAGTAGCTGTGATACCTCAATGGATCCTTATCTGGTCGATGAAACACGTAAGCTTCACGTCTGTGGCAACAACCCTGCGTGTGAAGGGAACGAAATTGAGCTGGGTACCTTTAAGATTAAGGGCTACGATGGTCCGTTAATTGAGTGTGATCGCTGTGAACACGACATGGAACTTAAAAACGGTCGTTTTGGTAAGTATTTCGCGTGTACTAACACTGAAGAGTGTAAGAATACCCGTAAACTGCTAAAAAGTGGCGAAGTGGCACCACCAAAAGAAGATCCTGTTCATTTGCCTGAACTAGAGTGTGATAAGAATGATGCGTACTTTGTACTGCGCGATGGCGCCGCCGGTATTTTTCTTGCCGCACATACGTTCCCTAAAGCGCGTGAGACACGTGCGCCGAAAGTAGCCGAGTTGCATCGCTTTAGAGACCGTATATCTGAAAAATTCTATTATTTAGCGGATGCGCCACAAAAAGATCCTGAAGGAAACTTAGCGATTGTGCGCTACAGTCGTAAAAATAAAGAGCAGTACGTTATGACTGAGATTGAGAAGAAAGCGACAGGCTGGACAGCTCATTTTGAAGGTGGCAAGTGGGTTGAAGCCCAAAAGGCAAAACGAGCTCCTAAAAAGAAGTAATATAACGATCATTATTGATTACAAAATCTCTAGATTTTATTGAATCTGGGGATTTTTTTTGTCTCGGTATAAGTTACTTATCGTTGGTTCGGTACTGGGCATAATTCAATTACCCAAATATTTTCCTACTTGAGCTGGTTAAAACTAACGACAAAACTACCTACGTCTCGGCGTTGGCATCGGCGCCATCCATGGCTTTGCTTTAGGCAACTGCGTTGCTCTCAATCACACACGCCAGCTATTGCTCGGCAATCGCCTCGATTGGGGGGAACATTATTAGTATAACGCTGGAGTCGTTATCGAGACGCACATTGCCACTGCTTTGGCGGAAACCAGCGAGATAAGCGGTCAGGTAGCAATATTGGAACAGTGAATTGATGATGTTAAACGATACATTAACTGAGTCTAATCGCCCCAGTTAATGTGTAGGAAGTGGCTACCATTTCTTTTTAGGTTGGAATAGAATATCTAAATCTGTACTTGATTTAGCATCTTCAGCAGCTTTACGCTTATCGACAACATCTTGTCTATCTTTATCAAGTGATGCTAATAGTTTTGAGGATTCGGCTAAGCGCTCGTTAACAAATGTATCACCTTCACTATTGATTGCTTTGAGCGTTTTGACAGCTTTTTCAAGGTAAGATCTCGCTGAACCTATTTGCTTGGCTTCCAATGCTTGTTTAGCGCGTTTGATAATGGAATTAATATTAATCCGAATTTGCATTAAATCAGCACGTTTTATTTCATTGGCAAATACTTCAGGATTTATTCGACCGCGCTTATGTTCGTTATTAATTATTGCTTTAAGCTTCTTGAGCAATTGCACCATTTGCAGTACTTCACGGTCGTCATTTGGTAATTTAAACGTATCTAATCCTTGCGACTTAAACGTTGCACTAATGGATTCAAGGAGGTTTTGACGGTCATTAACTTGGGCGTTAATCGAATTGTCGTTGTTCAGCATTTGAATCGATTTAGTGGTTTCTAAGATCCGGTTGTGCAATACCATCATCAATCCTTTGGTGACAGGAATATTGGTGATTTTTGACAACGTGTCTTCAGTATCATCAATCGTGATAGTTAAGCGCGCAATTTCGACCCTTTTATCAGACTCTACTTTGTTGTTTTTTTGCTGCATTACCGTAACAACGATCAGCAAAAGCACTAAAATCCCGACGCCCGATATTATCATTATTGTCATGTGGTGCTATTCCTTGGTGAGTTAAGGTAGCTGAAGAACAAAAGAGCTTCCACCTAGAGAACTCGAGTTAGATAACGTTATTTTACCATGCTTATTTTCGTTTTGGTGTGATAAAACAATTAGTTTTGAAAATAATAAGCCAATACCGACTCTTCCATAATCACCGACCAAACTGTCAAGTGGTGCGTTAGCGGCGTCGAGCATGCGCTGAGGATAGCCACCAGAGTCATCTTCCATGGTTATTTTTAGCATACTGTCGACCACGGCGAATGAGAGTTTAATTACTTTATTACTATAATGTATCGCGTTACTTAATAGGTCATCGAGTAAGTAAGAAATTAATTCTGCGTCCAGGCCCCAGTAGATATCGTCAGGTGCGTCTATTATCACCTCAATATTTTTACTTTGGGTGTATAAATCATTTTGACAGGTCACTGATTCTAATAAGTCGGCAATCGACTGCTCAGTAATGTTGATGGCTAGTTTATTGTCTTTAACACTGTAAAGTGCCATTAGTTGGGTTAAACCACCATTTAGGCGTTGCACTTGATAGTTAATATCGGCGACTTCTTTATTGGACAACGTCTTGACATCATCAGTCTGATTACCAATCGCCTGTAAAGATTGAAACATGATTGTTAACGAATTACGCATGTCATAAGCCACGGCATCAAGCACGTTACTATAATCTAAATTGGTCTTTTCAAGTTCATTCATCTATCTGTCTTAATTCATAGGGAGTAATGGCAAGTGAGAATCCTATCATAGCCCTTGTATGGTGCAAAAATCCACTCATTGTTAATGAACAATTTTACTATTGTTAAATTATCCGTTGCTCGAAGCGACGGTGATGTGGTATATATTACCATATTAACGAAAATATGTACTTTCTATAACGAAATGTACTAAGCGTTCATTAGCCACAGCCATAGGTAATTATGACATGAAACTTCAGCAACTGAGATATATCGTCGAGGTAAACAACAACAATCTTAATGTGTCTGCGACCGCGGATAGTTTGTTTACGTCACAGCCAGGAATTAGTAAACAAGTTAGGATGCTTGAGGATGAACTGGGCATTCAGATTTTTGGACGTAGTGGCAAGCATTTAACCCATGTCACTAAGCCGGGTCAAGATATTATTAATATCGCGAACGATATATTGTCGAAGGTTGAAGGGATAAAAGCGGTCGCCTACGAGCATACTAAGCCTGATCAAGGGGCACTGAATATCGCGACAACCCATACGCAGGCGCGTTATGCTCTGCCACAGGTTATTAGCAAGTTCATCAAGCACTATCCGAAAGTGTCATTGCATATGCATCAGGGAACGCCTGCACAAATTAGTGAGATGGCTATTAAAGGCGAGGCTGATTTTGCGATTGCTACTGAATCGATGCACTATTACGATGACTTAATTATGTTGCCATGTTATCACTGGGGGCGGTCTGTCGTTGTTAACCCTGACCATCCATTAGCGAAAACAGCAAAGAGCAGAGCATTAACAATGGAAGACATTGCTAGCTATCCGTTGGTGACATACGTTTTTGGATTTCAAAATAAGTCTGACCTTGAAGTTGCCTTTAACAGCGCAGGCCTTGATCCTAATGTTGTATTTACTGCGACCAGCGCCGATGTTCTTAAGACTTATGTTCGTTTAGGTTTAGGGGTAGGCGTTTTAGCCTCAATGGCAATTGATGAGGAAGTCGATAAGGATTTAGTGGCCATTGATGTTAACCACTTGTTTGGTTATGCCACCACTAAAATTGGCTTCAGAAAAGGCACCTTCCTACGAAGTTATATGTATGACTTCATCGAAGAGTTTGCGCCGCATTTGACTAAAAATTTGGTATCGCAGGCGACGAGCCTTAAAGATCATGAACAGGTTGATAAACTGTTTGAAGATATTGAATTACCAGTGAGATAGTCGGGCAGGGCAATTGATGTTATCAATTGCCCTTATTCAATTAACACTCAACGATATTAACCGCTAATCCACCTCGTGCCGTTTCTTTGTATTTACTTTTCATATCATTACCTGTATCCCACATCGTCTTAATCACTTTATCTAAGCTGACTTTATGGTGACCATCACCACGCAATGCTAAACGTGATGCGTTTATTGCTTTCACCGCGCCCATCGCATTACGTTCAATGCAGGGGACTTGCACTAATCCGCCAACCGGATCGCAAGTGAGACCCAGGTTATGCTCCATGCCAATTTCAGCAGCGTTCTCAACATTGTGTGGCGTTCCACCCATAATTTCTGTTAGGCCGGCGGCGGCCATCGAACAAGCTACCCCCACTTCGCCTTGACAGCCAACTTCTGCTCCTGAAATTGAGGCGTTCTTTTTGTAAAGAATACCTATAGCGGCCGCACTGAGTAAATAACGCACCGCTACATCGTTGGTCACTGGTTCAACAAACTTATCGTAATAACACAATACTGCCGGGAGTATGCCTGCTGCGCCATTTGTTGGCGCTGTAACAACTTGTCCACCGGCGGCATTTTCTTCATTGACGGCCATTGCAAATAAGTTGACCCAGTCCATTGCGGCGAGTGGATCAGCATGGGTACTGCTTTCTGCTTTAAGGCGCCGATGAAGTGAAGGCGCTCTGCGGCGTAATTTAAGGCCACCAGGCAAGATACCTTCGCGTTTCATACCGCGCATGATACAGTTCTGCATCGTTTTCCATATTTGATTGAGTTGCTGCGATATTTCATTCTCACTACGCAATTGTTTTTCATTTGCTAGCATTAATGCCGAAATACTTAAGCCATTTTCGGTACACAAGGAAAGTAATTCCTCAGCACTATCAAATTTATATTTAGTGTTATCTGTCGGTTGCCCCTTGGCCTTGATGTCTGCTAACTCTTGCTCATCGACAATAAAACCGCCGCCAATCGAGTAATACACTTTGCGATATATAACCTCACCTTCATGATACGCAAATAACTCCATCGCGTTGGCGTGGGTCGGTAAGCTCTTGCGTCGATGAAAAACAATAGCCCCTTTTTTAGGGAAATAACTTTGCTGTTCCCCCATTATCTTTAGGCTTTGGTTGGACTCTGTTGCAGTTAAAAAATCGTCGATGATGTCAGGGTCAATGGATTCCGGTTCGAAGCCAGCAAGGCCTAGAATAACGGCTTTTCCCGTGCCATGGCCAATGCCTGTTTGTCCTAACGACCCGTAGAGTTCTGTCTTTACTTGGTCAACTTTACTGAGCAGGTCTTGCTCTTTTAAATAGTTCGCAAAGCGAAAAGCAGCGCGCATAGGCCCTACCGTGTGGGAGCTTGATGGCCCAATTCCAATACTAAACATATCAAATACACTAATCATTTTATTCTCGTTATTATTCATGTAATGCTACTAAGCGATGTTACACTACTCGCATATTAAGCCCAACAAGATTGTATAAAATTCTAGGGGCGGTTCAAATTAGTGATATTTATTATCGTAAGGAGTTGAGTTTGGGACCATTGATGTTAGATGTTCAAGGATTAGAGCTAACGGAGCAAGAACGGGTGCAATTAGCGAGTCCAGCGGTCGGCGGTCTTATCCTATTTAAAAGAAATTTCTCCGATATAAAGCAACTTAAATCATTAGTCTCACAAGTTCGTGGTGCAGCCGGTCAACAGTTTATTATTGCTGTCGATCATGAAGGCGGTCGTGTTCAACGATTTAGAGAAGGCTTTAGCCACATCCCAGCGATGGGGAAAATTTTGCCATTTTGTCAAGGTGACCTCGAAACGGCCAAAAAATATAGTCAAGAAATGGGCTGGCTTATGGCGATAGAGCTTTTGGAATTGGAAATTGATATTAGCTTCGCGCCCGTTTTAGATCTCGATATTTGTTCAAATGTTATTGGCGACCGCGCCTTTTCCGACGACCCTACCGTCACTACAATAATGGCGTCGGCGTTTATTGATGGTATGAGTGAAGCCGGTATGGCCTGTACCGGTAAGCATTTTCCTGGTCATGGCAGTGTTGTCGCTGACTCACATATTGCAATACCCGTTGACGAACGCGAGCAACAAGCCATCACCTCAATTGACCGTCGTGTGTTCGATAGCCTGATCGGTGACAAAAAAATTGATGCATTAATGCCAGCGCATGTCATTTATCCGGCATTTTGTGATAAACCCGCTGGCTTCTCACCGTTTTGGCTACAGACCGTTTTACGCCAAGAACTCGCTTTCAATGGTGTGTTGTTTAGTGATGATTTAGGAATGGAAGGGGCGAGTGTTGCCGGTGGTTTTGTGGAACGCGCCCAAGCGGCGTTAGCGGCTGGTTGTGATATGGTGCTGGTGTGTAATGAGCCAAGTGGCGCCAGAGCCGTTCAGCAACATTTAGAGGCGCAATATGCCAGTAGAGCATCGAGTGACGCTGAACTTGCGTCGCAACAACGTCTCGCGACCATGTTACTTAAGCCTAACGGTTTATTAGTGAATAGTGATGAAACGCGGCGGAAGTCTGCAATGGCGTTAGCTAAAGAAATGAATCGCTAACACCAAGCCCCCATTAACGTGATGTTAAGTGTTTATCTTCGTCACATCGACATACAGTTTAAGCATTTGGCCTGGCTGAATGTATTTTTCGTGCTGTAGTGAGTTCCATTTCTTTACATCGCTAATCTTTAGATTAAATTTTTGCGCTATTTTGGCAATTGAATCACCGCGGCGTACCTTGTAACGAATACTACGTGTTACGTTATTTGAGTTGCCAGCGGTGGACTTTTCCGTTTGGCTCTGCCAAATGACCAAGGACTGACCGGGCATTAACCGGTCGTTCGGTGCCATGCCATTCCACTTAGCGATGCTTCGATAATTGACTTTGTATTTACGTGAAATATCCCATAGATTGTCGCCTGTTTTGACGCGATGATTAAACTTCACGCCTTTACGCTTGGTTTTCTTTTTAGTAGCGAGGCGCAATTCACTGCTTAATTTGTAATCAGAGAGCTTGGCAGATGCTACTGGGATTAATAAATACTTACCGGCGACAATATTGTTACCAGAGATATCATTAACGTCGCGCACAATAGCGACGGTTGTTTTATGACGCTGTGCGATGACCCCGAGGCTGTCGCCACTTCTAATTTGGTAGCGTACCCATTTGAGACGTTCACTTTTTTTAGTCGCTAAGAATCCTTGATTAAAAGTAGCGACTTGCTCGACGGGCAACATTAATTGATGAGTGCCTTGAGGATCGGTAGCCCAACGATTAAAACCAGGATTGAGTTTGTATAATTGTTCAAGTTCAATATCAGCTAACTTTGCGGCCAGTGCTAAGTCAAGTTGGCTTTGAGTATCAACCATCGCGATGGCTTGCTGATTGTCGATATGCGGCCACTGCATCTTATATTTGTTAGGATGTTGTAGTAGCTGAGCGAAAGCTAACAATTTAGGGACGTAACTCCGGGTTTCTGGAGGGAGGTCGAGCGACCAAAAGTCGGTTGGTTTTCCTGCTTTTAGGTTCTTTTTAATCGCGCGTCTGACACGCCCTTCGCCTGAATTGTACGCGGCTAAGGCATGAAGCCAATCGCCTTTAAAATACTTATGCAAATATTGAAGATAATCTAGCGCTGCGTGGGTTGATGCATAAACATCGCGGCGACCGTCGTACCACCAATTTTGGGTTAAACCAAATCGCTTTCCGGTGTCAGAAATTATCTGCCACATCCCGGAAGCTTGACCGTGGGAATAGGCGAACGGATCAAATGAACTCTCTACAATTGGCAATAACGCTATTTCAAGTGGCATTTTACGCTGTTCAATTTCTTCAACGATGAAGAAGAGATAAGGTTGTGCACGTGTTGAAATACGCGTGATATAGGTCGGGTGCTTCTTATACCAATTGAGTTGTGCGTTTATTTCTTTGTTTAACGGATGGTCAAGGGAAAATTGCATCCTGATCCGCTGCCAAACGTTGTCTACCTCAAGTGGTGTTAACGGTTTTGGAGCAACGACGATAGCTGGAGGCACGAAAGCAATAGCTTTTGGCACTGGTTCATTTTCTACCGTGGTAGATGGCGGCGCTACTTTTTTAGTCGTTTGGCAACCTATGAGCGAAAACAATAAAAAGAACAACCAAAGACGTGAATATTTATACAAAACAAAACAACCTTACAATCCAAAACGTGGGCATTATAGCTTAAAAATTAGGGTAGAGGCTATTACTCAAAACTGATCTTTCCAGCGTCTTAATTTAGCGAAGTTATCAACTTCATTATCAGTGGCCGTGGTGGCGAACTTTTTGGCTATCGCCTGTTGTATTTGTGGCTGGTTGAGTCTTAAAAATGGGTTGCTGGACAACTCTGTTGCAATGGTTGATGGAATTGAGGGTGAGCCTTGCTCTCGTATCGCTTCAACGGCAGAAATTCTCGCTTCAACCGCAGTGCAATGTGGCGAAACCAGTTTAGCGAACGCGAGATTGGCAAGGGTATATTCGTGCGCGCAATACATCTTGGTCTGAGGGGGCAGGGTAGCTAACCGTGCCAATGATTGTTGGAACATCACCGGTGTCCCTTCAAACATACGGCCGCAGCCGCCAGAAAATAGTGCATCACCGCAGAAAACACTTGATGGCGTGGCATAAGCGATATGTCCTAAAGTATGGCCTGGTATATCTAGTACTTGGCAAGTGGTTGCAAATGTTGCTAGGGTCAGGCTATCACCCTGACTAAGAGGATGTGTTACAACATCTTGTGCTTCATTGGCTGGACCATAAACAGGTACCGTGGTACAAGCATGAGCGAGTAAATCCGCGACACCACCAATATGGTCAGCATGGTGATGAGTGATCAAAATCCCCTCTAGTTCCAACTTGTGTTGAGTCATGTAGTCAATCACTGGCTTAGCGTCACCGGGATCAACCACTAAACATCGATGACTATTTTCAGCGGTAATTAGCCAAATGTAATTGTCATTAAAGGCGTTAATTGCCGTAACTTTGTAAGGGGATTTAATCATTGCGTTAATCCAAGATTATCGTTTTACTGTGGTGAATTATCACGCGGTCTTCGATGTGAAGTTGTAATCCACGTGCTAACACCAGCTTTTCGACATCCTTTCCGAGTCGCACCATATCTTCTGGCTGCATTCGGTGGCTAATACGTGCAACATCTTGCTCGATAATTGGTCCTTCATCGAGATCTTCAGTGACATAATGACAGGTTGCACCTGTTAACTTTACGCCACGCGCAAACGCTTGATGATAAGGCTTCGCACCAGCAAAAGATGGCAGAAAACTGTGATGAATATTAATTATTTTCCCTGCATATGCTTGGCAAACCTGTGGCGGTAAAATTTGCATGTAGCGCGCCAATACAATGGTATGCGCTTGATGCTGGGCGATAATATCGCTGACCGTGGCAAAGTGCTGTGCTTTATCTTCACCCACTGGAACATGGAAGAACGGTATGCCGTACCACTCGACTAACTCTTTTAAATCTGGGTGATTGGAAATGACACAAGGGATCTCACAATCTAAATCACCACTGTGCCAACGATTTAAAATATCAGCGATACAATGTGATTGTTTAGAGCACATTAATACGACGCGAGGTTTGATATGGCTATCGGAGATATGCCAAGTCATACCCAAACTTTGAGCGATCGGTGCGAAAGCTTCCTTAAAAGTACTAAGGCCAAAGGGCAACGAGCTGGCTGTGATTTCATTGCGCATGAAGAACCATTGACTCTGGGTGTCTGTGTGGTGATTTGCTTCGAGGATTGAGCCATCATATTGCGCGATAAACTGACTGACTTTTGCGACGATGCCACGTTGGTCGGGGCAGGAAATAACGAGGCGGTATACTTGTTCCATGTTAATTATCTGAAAAATTATTGTTAACTCGACACTAGCATACTAAACCTTAAAGGGTAATGTCTGACCATGAAAATGGCGGTTATTGGCCTAAAAACAACTCAAATTTGTGAAATCCCTTACGATTTTGTAAAGTGGTTTTAGATAAAGTGATAATAACTGGTTATCTGATGAGCGTTCATGAGCAAAGAGATTAGAGATCAATTACAGCTATTTAACGTCGACAGCCCTTGCATTGGGATATGCGAGGTCAACAATCGTGGTTATTGTAAAGGGTGTTTTCGTTCACGCGACGAACGTTTTCATTGGCAAAAATTTAGTGAGGGTGATAAAAGTAAAATCCTTAAATTGTGCCATCGTCGGCGTAAGCGCAAGTCCTCACAAAATAAGGGGGACGATGAACCACAGTCCCCTCAAAATCTCAGTCTGTTCTAGTTTTTAACCTTGAGCGTTGATCGATTGACCAGTAATTTTGATGCTAGCATCACTCATTAGATAAAGCCACGGTGCAATGATCTCACTTGGCGTTTTCAACAATGCTGCATCTTCTCCTGGGTAAACGCTGGCACGCATTTGGGTACGTGTTGCGCCAGGGTTAATACAATTGACCCTCACGTTGGTGTTTTCTAGTTCATCACTTAATGTTTCCATCATTCCTTCAGTGGCGAATTTAGATATACTATAAGTCCCCCAAAATGCGCGACCTTTTTTACCGACGCTGCTTGAGGTAAAAATGATTGAGCTGTTTTGCGTTTTAACAAGTAACGGTAATAGTGCTTTTGTCATTAAGAAGGGGGCTTTAACATTAACTTGCATCACGTCATCAAAGCTCGACTGTTCTATTTCAGCAAATGGTGATAATACCGTCAGGATACTGGCATTATGTACAACGCCATCTAAACGCTGGTACTGCTGGGCAATCGATTCTGTCATATCAATATAGTGCTGCTCGGTAGCGCCTTTTAAGTCTAATGGAATGATTGCAGGTTCTGGACAACCTAGCGCAATGATTTCATCGTAAACAGATTCTAACTTAGACACTGTTTTTCCGAGTAAGATAACGCTAGCACCGTGCTGTGCGTAGGATAAGGCGGCTTGTCTACCAATGCCTGCCCCAGCACCTGTTACGAGAATTACTTTATTATTTAATGCATTATCTTCTATTGAATAGTCAAACATTTGTAGTCCTAACGATAGATAACTTTAGAGTGTTCTATCTAATTAATGCGCGCATTTAAAACAGTCGTTTTAAGCGCTTGGTTGATTTTACATCGAAAAATCACCAAAAATGTCCTATTAATGGGTAGATTCTTGGCTTTCTTTAGGTTAAGTTGAGGCCTATAAAAGATAACAATCCAATATATTTCTCAATGATTTGCGCTATTCTAGCAAGCTTATGGTGAGAATAAAAAATAATAACTAAAGGAAACGGGGAATTTTATGAAAAAGTTGTTGCTGAGTGTTGCTATTGCCAGTGCGCTGGGGCTAACTGGCTGTGATTCGGACACGGTTAGTGAAATTAAAGAGCAAGCACAACAGGAAAACGGAATCACACAACCATTATCACGCATAGTGTTTGATCCTGCTAATGCTAATGTTTCTGTGCCAAATGATTTACTGTTCAGTGGTACCACTGACGGTACACTCCAAATGCCCGGTGAAACCGTAGCTGCAGGTGAAACGGTCGATTACACAGACCCACAAACTGCAATCGGCGGCTTAGACGGTTGGTCGACAGTTGCACCGTTTAGTATCGCTATTGCTACAGCTGAAGGCACTGAGCTAGATGCAAGTACCGCAGGTCTACCTGGCGCAGTACGAATTTTTGAAGCGACGATGGGTGGAGCGTTATCTAGCGACCCTGAGTGTCAAGCTAATGCAAGTGTAAGTGCTTGTAAAGTCGGTCGCGAACTAATGTTCGGGTCTGAATTTGTGACCAAAGGTAGCGGCGATTCAATTGTTGTAATCCCTCTAGTGCCGCTTCAAGCATCGCAAGGTTACTTACTTGCCGTCACTAAAGTTGTTAAAGACACCAATAATGCATCAATTGCACCTTCAAGTACTTATGAATCCGTACGTTTGGATGTCGCGACGCAACCATTACCATTGCCTTCGCAGCTAGGTTTGCAGATACTGGTAAATTCTTATGAAGATAAGTTAGAAGAAAGTGGCGTTGATGTTGAAGAGGTAATTTACTCAGCCGTGTTTACCACACAATCAACAGCGGATGTCTTTAACGCAACTAAACTAATGATGGCGAGCGGTAACCCATATTTCTCAACAGCGCTAGCGCCATTAGTTGATACCACTTATACCGCTGGTGATATGCTCGTTGGTGCCGGTGTAATAAATCCGGCAGAAAGTGCAACCGACGCTGCGATTTACGCAGGGGCTTCGCGTGCTTCAATGTATGTATCAACATTAACGGCGCCATACTTCCTTGATTCGGTGACCGCTGAAAACTGTATTCTGGCAATGCCTACTGATGCGTTATCTGCCGCGAACTGTCCTAGTTTATTTGGTCGTTTTTCAGCCCTTGGTGATAGTCCTGTGACCGTTTTAGGTGCCGTTGCTAGCGGTGCATTCCCTCAGGCGGCAATGATTGCGCAGTATGATCTGCAAAAAGCGGCGTTTGGTCGCGGTGATTTTACTGGTGACCCTGCACAACTCGTTGGCATGCAATTTAATGTTGGTAGCGCAGAATCACCTGTCTATATTGACGGTACCCGCCATCTGACTAAATTCAACCCAATCCCAATGCCTAAGAGCATGAGCCAACTAGACGTATTGGTCTCAATGCCCAATGTTGATGTGATCAACTCGGCGCGCAGCGAAGAAAACATGATGGAAATGCCGGCGACCGGTTGGCCTGTGATGATTTATGCTCATGGTATCACAACCAATAAAGAGAACATGCTTGCTTTTGTTGGTGCGATGTCTGAAGCCGGTGTTGCCGTTATTGCCATTGACCAACCTCTACATGGTTCGCGTGCTGGTGAATTATCTGTAGCTGGTACAACCGCGCCAGTTAGTGCTGAAGATGATGCGACAGCGTATCTTAACTTGGCTAGCCTATTAACTGGCCGTGATAATGTTCGCCAATCAGCAATCGATGGCTTAGCACTGCGCTTAGCGTTAAATACATCGCCGGATGCAATGTCGATGATTGACCCAACGAAAGTGAGTTTCTACGGTCACTCATTAGGTGGTATTACGGGTTCAATTACGGTAGCTAGTGCTAATACGCCTATCAGTCCTAATGGTAACCCATTTGCAATAGATGCGGCAGCGTTCCTAGCGCCTGGCGGTGGTATTCCTGGTCTGTTGCTAGAATCAGCCGCATTCTCACCAGTGGTTAAAGCAGGACTAACGAGTACTGCAACATTCCAAGGGATACTTGAGTCAGCGGCATTAGCGAATGGCTTAACACTTGAGCAGTTAGCGGCATTGGCGGAAGCAGGAGCCCCAGAATATCAAGGGTTAGTGGATGCGGTATACGCACCATTTTCTGCTGAGTTTAACTTCGCAGCGCAAACGATAATGGATGCAGGCGACCCAGTTAACTATGCATCTACGCTAGGTGGTAATACTAACGCTATCCATATTATGGAAGTGGTTGGTAATGATACCAACCTACCGGATTTAGTCGTGCCAAACAACACGGTTAATTCGCCATTGGCAGGTACAGATCCACTAATAGCCTTAGCAGGATTGACCCAAGTTGATATGACGACAGTGGTCGGTGAAGAGCAAGATGGTGTTAAAACCGTAGTTCGCTTTACTGATGGTCATCATAGCTCATTACTAACTACTGCTCTTAGTGCGCCAACGAACACCGCTGCGGGTAACTTGTTAGTGTTGACAGAAATGCAAACACAACTAGCGACTTTTATTGCAGCAGGTGGTCAAGCCTTGGTTGTAAGTGATACGAGCGTTATCCAAGCACCGTAAGGGTGAATGAATAATATTGTGATTAAATGCCGCGTTTCGCGGCATTTTTTTTGGGCTGGAAAAACTCTTGTTCAAGGTAAGCACCTAGCTGGCAAGACATGAGCAAGGGTAAGACCAGTTTTTTATGTCTTGCGCTGCTAAGTTATGTTCTAATGTCGTCACTTTTGTCGTAGAACCTTCGCATTGCGTAACAAAGTGTTGCAATTTGGCGCTTTTTTTCCGAAGCTACTGCTATATTAAATACAATTTAACAAATTAATGAACACAGGTTCCTGATATGAGCTGGATAGAAAAAATAGAAAAAATGTTGCCAACAGGCATCTCATCACAACGTCGCCACAACATTCCTGAAGGGGTGTGGAGTCAATGTGGTAAATGTGATCAAATCATTTACCGTGTTGAGCTGGAGCGTAGCCTAGAGGTTTGCCCTAAGTGTGATCATCACATGCGTATTAGTGCGCGTAAACGCTTAGAGAGCTTCTTAGATCAAGACTCGACCACTGAATTAGCGGTTGATCTTGAACCAAAAGAT
>Ga0209395_1003257_pt1 | contig 20332 bp, 9 predicted proteins | sample GOMGulsemesocosm_3_FD_184635 | JGI IMG/M metagenome (GOLD analysis project Ga0209395, IMG submission 184635) | Methane-oxidizing microbial communities from mesocosms in the Gulf of Mexico - GOM9D Gulf of Mexico (SPAdes) (version 2) | ecosystem: Environmental > Aquatic > Marine > Cold seeps... | reverse complement strand
ATAGTAATGTCTTGTAGATAATGGCCTCAATGTTTGGCAATGCAATTAATCAATTTAGCTGTAAAAGGAAATAACCATGAAACCAAGAGCTTCTTTAAAAAGCTGGCAGTCGCTAGAAAATCACGCCCTTGAAATGAAGCAACAGCATATGAATGAATTATTTAGTCTTGATGAACAGCGCTTTGATAAGTTCTCAATTCAATTACCGTCAATGTTATTAGATTATTCTAAAAACCTAATAACGGGAAAAACCATGGAGCAGTTAATTGCTTTAGCTAATGAGTGTGATGTTAGTGGTTGGCGTGAAAAAATGTTTTCTGGGCAGCGTATTAATCGCACTGAAGATCGGGCCGTTTTACATACTGCTTTACGTAACCGAAAACAAACACCGGTTTATATTGAAGGTGAAAATATTACCGACAGTGTTGAAGGTGCTTTAAGTAAAATGAAGGCTTTTACCGATGAAGTGAGGCAAGGGCGATGGAAAGGTTATTCAGGTAAACGTATTACCGATATTGTCAGTATTGGTGTTGGTGGTTCAAACCTTGGTCCGCAAATGGTTACCGAAGCGCTAAAACAGTACAGTGACGATAGCCTCAATGTTCACTATGTTTCAAATGTCGATGGTACGCAAATAGCGAATGTGTTGCGTCCTTTAAATCCTGAGAAAGTTTTATTTATTGTCTCTAGTAAAACGTTTACCACAACAGAAACCATGACTAATGCCAGAACGGCACTTAAATGGCTAGTCGCTTCATCGTTTGATGATAGTGCCGTTGCTAAACATTTTATTGCCGTTACCGCCAATAAAGAGAATGCAACTAATTTTGGTATTGATGAAGTCAATATTTTTGATATGTGGGATTGGGTTGGCGGCAGGTTTTCTCTGTGGTCAGCAATAGGTTTACCGATTGCGCTTGATATGGGTTTTGAAAAGTTTATTGAATTACTTGAAGGGGCTCATGAAATAGATCAGCACTTTTGCCAAACACCATTAGCTGAAAATGCACCGGTAATTTTAGCCTTGCTTAGTGTTTGGAATTGCACTTTTTTAGGTGCACAGTCACAAGCTATTTTACCCTATGACCAATCGCTTCATATGCTTTGTGCTTACATGCAACAGGCTGAAATGGAAAGTAACGGTAAATCAGTTACTTGGCATGGGAAAGAAGTCAATTACCCAACCGTGCCTTCCATTTGGGGGGAGTTAGGCATTAATGGTCAACACGCGTTTTATCAATACTTACATCAAAGTAATAATATTGTGCCAGCAGATTTTATTGGTTCAGTAGAGAGTGTCACCCCTGTACAGGGACATCATCAGACCCTGATGGCCAACTTCTTTGCTCAAACTCAGGCACTTATGAATGGCGTTGATGAGCAGCAAGTTAGGGCTGATTTAAAGGCTAAAGGCAGAGTCGACGAGTACATTGATAAAGTTGCCCCACATAAAGTGCATAAAGGTAATCGACCCACCAATACCATTTTAATGAAACGTATTTCACCTAGAACACTCGGTAGTTTGATCGCTTTATATGAACATAAAATATTTGTGCAAGGCATTATTTTACAGATTTGTTCATTTGATCAGTGGGGCGTTGAGCTGGGTAAAGGCCTTGCTAATAACATAGAGCAGCAACTCGATGAGCAAAAACTCAGTATTAATCATGACAGTTCGACCAATGGCTTAATTAACTTCTACCAAAGTATCATTTGTGCAGAATAATCTCTGTTCCATTTTAGAAACTAATATAAAGAAAATTTAAAGATAACTTATTGAGAAACTATATGAAAATAGCTATTTATGACAATGCCGAGCAAGTGGCAGAACAAGCGGCAGATATAATTTGTCAAAAAATAAACGGTAAACCTAATGCTGTGTTAGGGCTTGCTACAGGGAGAACACCACTAAATACCTATCAACAGTTAATCAATAGATATAAACAAGCTTCGGTAGATTTCTCACAAGTATCAAGCTTTAATTTAGATGAGTACCTTGGAGTAAAGCCAAACAGCGAAAATAGTTATAGATTTTATATGAATGAAAATTTATTTAAGCATCTTAATATAAAATTAGAAAATACTGCGGTACCAAGCGCTGATGAGGACAATACCATGCAAACTTGTCATCAGTACGAGCAGCAAATTAAACAATGTGGCGGTATTGATATACAACTGCTTGGTCTGGGTTCAAATGGTCATATCGGCTTTAATGAACCATCATCGAGTTTTGCCTCCCGTACCCGGGTGGTGGCATTGGCAAGTTCAACGTTATCTGACAACAGTGATTTATTAACAAGCCAAGAGCAAACAATTGATAAAGCTATTTCGATGGGGATTGCCACCATATTGGAAAGTAAAGAAATTGTCATTATCGCCTTAGGAAAAGCGAAAGCACAAGCCGTAGCAGCAGCCATTGAAGGGGCTTTGTCAGCGAGTTGCCCAGCATCTTGTCTACAAATGCACGCCAATGTTACTTGGTTATTGGATCAAGAATCATCAAGCTTACTTACCCAAAAGCACTATTATCAACTGAGTCAGCAATTATTAGCCTAACGTTTAAGGATATCGATTAAAAAAAAGGCCCTAAAAAGTATACTTAATGCGGGAATTCCACAATTGAAATTTAGTTTTGATAAACAATGTTATGGTTTTGATAGAAGCTGTGAACTTACTTTGTCATAACGTGAATGAATAAAGTGTACTGATAAGTATTAGTAAGCAAGTTCCCACAATTGAAATTATAAGAGGATTGTTATGAATCGTATTTTTGTTGTCAGTTTAATTTTACTGGTATTTTTTGTTATATCGTTTTTAACGAACATCTTAGGTCCCATTATTCCTGATATAATTCAAAGTTTTGAATTAAGTTTGGGCTTGGCTGGTTTTTTACCTTTTGCTTTTTTTCTTGCCTATGGTGTTATGTCCATTCCCTCAGGCATTTTAGTTGAGCGCTATCAAGAAAAGCGTGTGATGATGGCAGCTTTTGTTATTTCATCTATAGGTGCCTTCCAGTTTGCTATGATGCCGACCTTTGTTGTCGCTATGTTGTCACTGTTTATGATTGGTGTCGGCATGGCAATGTTACAAGTTGCCATTAATCCCTTATTAAGACAAGCAGGCGGTAAAGAACACTTTGCTTTTAATTCAGTATTAGGGCAGTTATGTTTTGGCGCTGCCTCATTTTTAAGTCCTCAAGTATATTCATATCTCGTGGTTTCTTTATCTCAACAGCAAGTAGAATCCTCCTGGTTAGGCCGTTTACAAAGTGTTGTGCCTCAAGACATGGCTTGGGTGTCTCTCTATTGGGTTTTTGCGATTGTATCACTGTTAATGGTGGTCATTATTAGCTTGTTCCGTTTACCAAAAGTTGAACCAAGTGAAGATGAGCAAGTAGGGCAATTGGCCATTTATCGTCAATTATTCTCCAATCGTACTGTGTTAATGTATTTCTTCGCCATCGCTTGTTATGTCGGTACAGAACAAGGCGTGGCTAATTGGATGTCACAATACTTGAGTAGTTATCATGGTATAGACCCTCAATTGGAGGGCGCTGATGTAGTTTCTTATTTTTGGGGCTTACTCACCGTTGGCTGTTTACTCGGCCTATTATTGTTAAAAGTACTAGATAGCAAAGTGGTGTTAATGACCTTTACCGGCCTGTCTATGTTGACCTTGATAATAGCCTTGTTTGGTGATTTAGATACGGCATTAATTGCCTTTCCTTTAGTTGGTTTTTTCCTATCAGTTATGTGGTCGGTAATATTTTCTTTAGCGCTTAATTCTCTTAACTCACATCATGGTGCTGTCTCAGGTATATTATGTACCGGTATTGTCGGTGGCGCTTTGGTTCCCCTTATTGTAGGAAACTTGGCTGAAGTTGTTGGTTTGAGGTGGGCTATGATGAGTTTGTTATTTAGCTTGTCTTATATCTTTTGGGTAGCCTATAGCGCAAAACCCTTAATTCGAAATCGTACTATTTGGCATAAAAACGTGGCTGATGAGGCTTCGATAGTAAGTAGCTAATGACTGTTCCACTATTCAATGTTTTAAGTTACTTTTAAGGTACAACCCAAATGAAAAAAATAAAATTACTTGCTGTATGTGCCTCACTATTGGTATCGGTAGGCTGCTCTGTGCTGGAAAGGTCATCTGTCAGTGAGGTTAAGGCCTACACTAAGTTTGTCCCTGAACGTGAAGATGACTTTGCTTGGGAAAATGACCTAGTAGCTTTTCGCATGTATGGGCCAGCGTCGAAATCTAGTGGCACGGTTAGTGGTGTAGATTGCTGGCTAAAAAGAGTTGATTATTCGGTTCTTGATAAATGGTATGCCGATCATCAAAAAGGCATTAGTTATCATGTTGACCACGGAGAAGGACATGACCCTTATCATGTTGGAGCTTCAAGGGGCTGTGGTGGTACGGCGGTATGGCTAAATGGTCAACCGCATCCGGCAGGAGCATTCAAGGCATGGCGTGTTGTTGATGACAGCCAAGAAAAAATCATCTTTGAATTGGACTATGCTTGGCAGATTGACCTAGGTTATCTTCAAGAAACTAAACGTATAACTTTAGCCTTGGGTAGCCAGTTGTATAATGTAGAGTCGACATTTCTGCTAAATAACTTACCCGCTAAAAACTTAGCCGTAGCTGTTGGTCTATCTACCCATAATGGCGCTGCAAATACCGCTACCAATAAACCATCGGGCTGGATAGCGACCTGGGAAAATATAAAAGGATACGGTTTAGGCACAGGGGCAAAAGTTGCCGTGGAGTTAGTTGACGATATTGTTCACATTCCTTCAGGAAATAAAGATGAAAGCCATGTTTGGTTAATTTCTCATACCGATGAGCACGGGAAGTTTTATTATTCGGCTGGCTACGCATGGCAAAGGGCTCAACGAATTCAAACAATGACAGCGTGGCAAGATTATTTGAAAACTTACCCCTTATAACACCTAAGGCGTTTTACTCATTAAATCGCCTTTATTCGATTTGCTTAAGTAAAACCTCCACATTAATAGTTCAAGTTTGCTCTCCTAACGTGGCGTAATTCACCAAGATACCTGGCTGATAAATAATTTATCAGCCTTTTTATTTGTCCAAGGAAAACTCCTATGAAAAATATTCGCCAACAAGCGCTTGATTACCATGCTTTACCAACACCTGGCAAAATAAGCGTTGCACTAACAACCTCAGCAGAAACTAGCCATGACTTAGCACTGGCCTATAGTCCTGGCGTAGCAGAGCCATGTCGTGAAATCGCCAAGAATCCTGAAGATGTATATAAGTACACGGGCAAGGGCAATACGGTTGCGGTGATTTCAAATGGTACTGCAGTGTTAGGTTTAGGTAATCTGGGTCCAATGGCATCAAAGCCGGTGATGGAAGGTAAGGCATTATTGTTTAAACGTTTTGCTAATATCGACTCATTTGACATTGAAGTAACCCATAAAACCGTAGACGAGTTTATTAATACCGTCGCCAACATTAGCGATAGTTTTGGCGGTATAAATCTCGAAGATATTAAAGCCCCTGAATGTTTTGTTATCGAAAAAGCTCTAATTGAGCGTTGCAAAATCCCGGTCTTTCATGACGATCAACATGGTACCGCCATTGTCACTTCAGCGGGCCTAATTAATGCGTTAGAAATACAAGGTAAAGATATTAAAGCAGTAAATATAGTTTGTTTAGGGGCAGGGGCTGCTGCTATTGCTTGTATGGAGCTATTAATAAAGTGTGGCGCCCAAAGAGAAAAGATTTACATGCTTGACTCTAAAGGCGTTATCCATACTCGACGAGATGATTTAAACATCTATAAACAGTCATTTGCCAATAATACCGATAAACGTACTTTAGATGATGTCATTAAAGGCGCGGATGTTTTCATTGGTGTTTCAGGGCCCAACCTATTAACCGCCCAACAAGTAAAATTTATGGCAGCTAAACCAGTCATTTTTGCCTGCTCTAACCCTGATCCAGAAATTAAACCTGAACTTGCTTTGGCGGCTCGTGATGATGTTATTATGGCAACGGGTCGTTCTGATTATCCAAATCAAGTAAACAACGTGTTGTGCTTCCCATTTATTTTTAGAGGAGCATTAGATGTACGGGCTAGAACCATTAATGATGAAATGAAAATCGCAGCAGTTCATGCCATACGGCAACTAGCAAAAGAAGTCGTACCAACTGCGGTATTAGCAGCTTCGGGGGTTGTTGAATTGACATTTGGTAAAGATTATATTATTCCTAAACCGATGGACTCACGTTTGTGTGCTCGTGTTGCTATAGCTGTTGCTCAGGCGGCTATCGATTCAGGTGTTGCTGGTTTACCTCTACCTGTGAATTATATGGCTAATAGTGATTAGCGAGCAGATAAGATTTGTGATTATAAATAAAAAAGCCATCAATATTGATGGCTTTTTAACTGATATTTTACCCTAAGTTTTTTTATAGACTAACCAGCCATTAACCTATGCTCTTCTCGACCAGCAAGATAAAGTTTACTGGCTGAAGCTTTAACAATTTTAGCCACATCAGGAATCATACTCGAGGTAAAAATTGATGCAGGGGACGTTACACCAATAGCTGAAATCACATTACCATGATGATCAAAGATTGGTGCGGCTAAGCAAATCACATCATTATTGTACTCTCTATTATCCATGCCATAGCCTTGAGTTAACACCCGTAACGTTTCCTTTTCCATTTCGTCAACAGAGGAAATAGAATGATCAGTGCGTTTTTCAAATCCCACTTCTTTTTGTATTTCAGCAATATTATCGCGGTATAAATGTGCAGCAAATATCTTACCGGTACTTGAGCAATTTAATGACGCTAATGTTCCTTTACGAGAAGCAACTCGGATAGGGTTAGGGCTATCGCATACTTCCAATATTAAGGATTTATAACCACTAGGCACAGCTAAATGTGCGGTAAAGCCGGATAATTTGGCCAATTCACGTAATACTGGTTTGGCTCTATTACTTAATCTACTCGTTGATGTTAATTGCAAGCCCATATCAATTAAGCTATTACCGACTGAATAAATCCGTCCCTGTTTATCAGCAATCTGTTGAAAACATAAGGTTTTTAAAATTCTAAAAACCGTTGTTCTTGGTATGTTTAATTTAGATTCGATTTCGTTAGCAGCGAGTCCATGCTCTGATTTCGATAGTAATGTCATGATGTTGCAGGCATTTACAAGGTTAGGGATTAGATAATCACTCATAATAAAACTCCTAAGCTACATTGTATTTTAATAAATATAATCAGAATTGTTATGTGTTGTTATTTTTTGTCTGATTATGTGACTCTACTATTGTGCACCAAAAAATACATTAAAGTAATACTAAATAATCGTCTAGTGATACTTTATGGTCAAAAAGTGTCATTTTATTGTAACAAACCAGCAGAAGTATGTTTGCACTTGAGGTTTGTGATAGGTTAGAATTACTTTTTATGCAGAGTGTTTTATTAATAAAACCCAGTCTGTAGTTAAGGTTGATTAAATTGCTACATTAGAGGGATTATTATGAAAGCAATCTGTGAAAAGGTTATTCCATCACCTGAATGTTCTTGGCGTTTTGTAAAGTATGAAATCACCAATATTGATTTTAATTGGCACTATCACCCAGACTATGAAATATGTTTAACCTTGAATAGTAAGGGTCTGCGTTATGTTGGCAATAGTATTGAAGAATATCTAGGTGCAGACTTAGTCATCATTGGCCCCGACATGCCACATACTTGGCAATCTAGTTCGAATGAAGATGGTTCAATTCAAACTGTTTATGTAGCTCAAATCCCCAAAAAATGGCTCAATGGCGTGGTAGAACAACACCCTGAGTTATGCTCATTGAAAACAATGTTACAGCAATCAGTGCAGGGCATAGTGTACAGTCAAAAGGTATCACTGCAAGCCATTGAACTTTTTAAAAAAATTGAGACGTCACCGCCATTTACTCGTTATATTCTGTTAATGAGTTTACTCGATATGATGAACAATGATGGTGAAGCTGCGGTATTATCTAACAATTATTATAGCGCTGAAGATAAACCAGAAGTCGATAAGTTAGATAAAGTTATTAATCATATATATCAGCATTTCACTGAATCATTATGCGTTGATGAATTGGCAGCATTAGCGCACATGAGTACCAGTCACTTTCGCCGTTTCTTTAAAAAAAGAACCGAAAGAACGTTAACAGAATTTATTAACCAATTGCGTATAGGTTATGCCTGTAAATTACTGATAAATAGTAACCTGCCTATCTCGTTAATTGGCGGCCGTTGTGGTTTTAGCAATGTGTCTAATTTTAATCGTCGTTTCTTATTATTCAAGCACTTAACGCCAAGCCAATTTCGTCAACAAGTGCAAGCACCATCGGCGGTTTCCTGATAACGCTTTAATGATAGCGATAAAAAATGACCTCCCTGCATAACAAGGAGGCCATTTTATTTGAGTTATTTACCTATTTAAGCGTTAACTAACGAGTTAATTCGCCACAAACTTAATATTTATTACTGTAGGTAATTGAGTCAGGTAATTGATCCACTAACTCTTCGACAATATCACCGCGCGGTGTATTTTTCTCCATAAACAGCGTACTAGAATCATAACGACCTGATAAAACAAGCTTGCCGTCAACGGTTAAGTTGTTCACTCCTTCGCCGTAAAACAGAGCAACGTTCCCATCACTGCTTCTCACTTCTAGGCGGGCGGGCTGGCTTGGGTCTAGCTGAGCAATCACTTGATAATCACCGGCATCAATTGTCATTAAATTACTGCCTGTTGCAGGTAATGCCGCAACCACTTCATTGATATCGGTTGATGGCGTTAACTCAATCACGTTAAGAAAACGTACCGCTGGCATTTGCTTTGTCGTGGTCATGCGTGAATTCCACTGGCTTCTATTTGGCCCTAATACCTCGGCTGTTAACGGCGAACTACTGAATAAGTTCGCTGTCGCTAAACCAAAACTATTATGTACACTTATCAAATTGTCACTTTGCGCCTTGATTTCGTTATGGGCATTAAGTGTATAAGTCCATGTGGTTGCCGCTTCGCTTGATTCAATCTCATCATATATCACCAAAATATTCGGTTTTAGATGCACCATGTGACGACGGAAACGATTTACACCGGTGGCTTCTGGGTAAGTGTTTGATGCATCACCAATCCAGTAGCTCATTCTATCGCCATGGGCAAAACGTGGTAAGAAGGCATAAGCGCTTTTATCTTTAAGCTTTTGACTTTGACCATTTGGCATGATCAAGTTAAAGGCCTCGGAGTTGCGATAATCGCTTAAGTCACTTTTCTCCTGACCGTTTTCTTTACGATAGCCGGTACGATAGAACAATGGCTCACCACCATAGGCAGTGGTAAAGGCATTTTGGCTGGCATGCGATTTATGATCTGAAGAGAACGGTGATGAACGCATAGTGGTCATAAAGTTCGTTGACGGATCTTCAATATTTGAATGGGCAGCGACATAACCTACATCCTTGTAGGCATCAGCAGTGGCTACTGGCGCCGTGACGCTAACAAAATCTGGTTCAGCATAATGTTTACGAATGGGCAAGTATAACCAGCGCTGCCATTCTTCAGCCATTTTCTTAACCTTATTACTCGGTAATAGGGTATCGTTATTCCTTGCTTGCCAGCGCATCCAACGGTTCTCAGGATGCGTGTACGAGTGCAATTGCGCAATAGCTGAACCAGGGCCACCACTGTTAGACGTTGAATAAGCATCCCACGCAGCATCACCATAGTATTGTCCTGGATTACCAGGTGCACGAACGTAGCTCATAAACTTCGAATGGTTACGATACCAAGGGTGCATCGTATAATCGAAACCTGTTAACTCACCTAAAATCCAAGGCGTCGCCATTAACTGATCTTCGTTTACACTTAAGTAACCAAAACCGTTATGCCAAGAGCCATCGCTTCGTCCGCCATGTGGTCCTTTGTATAACCAAAGTTCATAAGCATAGTGGAACATCTCTTTTGCTTGTGGATCTCGCTCACCAATAGCAAGTGCAGAGAAAATCAAGGTGTTGATGGTTTTCTGCACGATATGTGATTCGTAATTTTCATGCTCGTATTTATCTAACATGTGTAAGATCCACGTTTCTTTCTTGTTCATTGAGGCATCAAGCATATTGACAACTAAATCGGCTTCCATCTCAGGAGTCAACTCGTCACCCATTAGGTCAAGAAAAGCGACACCCATGCCAATATAGTTACGAACAGCAAAGGCGCCATCACCTGAAGGCGGCACATTTGGGTATCTGGCGAGTGCTTCATCACGATAAGCGGTATCGCCACTTGCAGCGTAAGCTAGCACAAGTTTTGCGACCGTATCTGAATTGCTCACTCCACCGTCAATAAGAATACCATTTGCATAGCTAACAAAGGTGTCGGTAGTGGCATCTTGAATATCTAACAATGCACCAAAATCACTCGGTCCCATTAACAGTCTTGGTTCGGCTTTTTGCATCGCCATAGCCCAAACAGTATCTGCTGATGGTGGAATGTATTGTTCTTCATTACCGCTGATTTCAAACTGATAAGTATCATCTAACCATTTGACATTCTCTGCGTCATCCATCATTGAATAACCAGCGGTCCAATACCAACTACCTTTCGCTAATTTGGTTGACGGGTTAAAGAACGACCAACGTTTTGGTGTTTCAGTGATCACATCGTTGGTTAAGCTTGGATCTTGCGATAACTTGTAATGATACAAACGTTTAGTGCGATCGGCAGGCCAGTCTGGATCACCGTCAAACGGAATGCGAACATGCATCCAAGGAGAGATGTTATCAACATCGCCCTGTGGCGCGGCATAGCCAAACCTATCTTCATAGATGTTGCCTGATTTAGTTGTTATATGATCACTCAGTACTAATTCTGCATGGGTGCGGACGATATCTTGTTTAGCAAATGGTCCGCTTCGGCTAGCAATTAAACGGCCAATACTCGTGCTAGTATCTGTGCCCATAATAAATGGCAATACACCGCTATAACTGACTAACTCATATGAATCGCTTAATAATTGCACGTTAATATCATCTGGAGTGACATCTAACCACAATGGCTCAGCGGCACTTTGCGCTAGTTGAAATTGATAGCTGATACCAAAACTTGCCGCATTCCTTAACCTTGTATGACTAACGGTAAAATTATTGCCTGAGATTTGAATATCTTGCACCAGCTGTTCATCATTGCTATTGCTTGGATCGCCCCCATAAGCATATTCTTGAAAGTTATCTCTAGCATCGCCATCTGGATTTGCGCTTGCGTCTGTATCTGTGCCGGTCAAACCAAAGGCTAGTATCCATTCATCAGCTGTTGGTGTTTGACTATATTGAGGATAACCACCGCTAATCGAACCGACATAGATATTGAGGGTTGCAATATCACTAGTGCCGAAACTATCAGTCACTTGAACATTAAAACTATTAACACCTATGTCTGCTGTGGTGGGAGTTCCTGATAGACTACCGTTTTCATCGATGGATAACCAAGTAGGGCCAGCAAGCTTAGTAAACTTCACTGGGTCACCATCAAGATCGTTTGCATCATCGGCAATAGAAGTAAGGTAAGTAGTATTTTCTTTGCCATTTTCACTACTAAAAGTACTCGAGGTGAAACTTGGTGCAAGTGACGGTTCAACCGTGATGTAGACGATGACAGGGGTAATACCACCAACACCATCATCAACCTGCATTGTGAAACTATTTTCACCTATATCAGCACTACTAGGTATACCAGTAAAGCTACCGTCAGCAGCAACGGTTAACCAAGCGGCACCGGCTACTTTTGCGAAGGTCAATGAGTCGAGGTTAGCATCGCTAGCTAATCCTGCCAGTGTACCGCTGTAAGCCCAGTTTTTTGCTGCGTTAGCTGCAATTATCGGATCGTTTGCAAATACCGGCAAGTGATTAAGATAAGCCGCTTTGATACTAATATTATCAAGATATAAGTCGTCGCCATCACCACTACTGTTAATCTGAAAACGGACTAAGGCGTTGTCGGTAAAGCTGAGTTCAGCTTCAGTAAAGGTATATTCAACCACTTGGCTGACGTTGGTGGTAAAATCTACTTGGTTAACAACGTTTTTGATTGTGCGCCAATTTATGCCACCATCTGCACTGTATTGAAGCGAGAAGTTTTCACTGCCATCAAAAGATACCGGATTATAGTAAAAACCAATTTTCAAGTTATTGTAAGCAAGCAAGTTAAGCGGCGTGGCTAACGTGATATTAGCTTCTTCACCAAAGGCTTCAATTGCAGCCGTTTGAGAGCCAATACCGTTAGCGCCCCCGGCGAGTCTTGCATACATTCCGCCATCTAGCCAATTACCCCAGTTATCTGAGCCATTTTCAAAATCATCATAAGTAAGTTGAATAAAATCAATCGGTGCTTCAATGGTAATGTTTAGCGCTGCACTGGTACTGCCGCCTTTATTATCGCTAACTTGAACAGTGAAAGCATCATTGCCTGCCGCGTCTGGCGTGCCGTAGAGCGAGCCGTTACTTGCAATATGTAACCAATTTGCTCCAGAAATTTTGGTATAAGTTAATGGGTCGCCATCGGTATCTGTAGCTGAGCCGGCAATGGTCGCATTGTAAGCCTGACCTTGTTGAGCATTGTAGCCAATGATGGGATTAGCGTTTAATACCGGAGCCTTATTACCCGTAGCTAAAAAAATGGTGATGTTGAGCGTTGCACTCGCTATGCCACCATTACCATCATTAACTTGCACAGTGAAAGCATTGAGGCCAACATCGGAGTTCGCTGGGGTACCAGTCAGTACGCCATCAGTCGAAACACTTAACCAGGTGGGTCCGGAAATCTTACTAAAAGTCAAAGAATCAAAGTCGGCATCGGTAGCTGTACTTACAAGACTACTGATATAGGCTAGAGCTTCTGTGCCATTGGTAGCAAAAATAGGATCGCTTGTGAATACCGGCGCGTTTACCGATTCTTCAACAATGATGTTTATCGTTTCCTTGACAATTGTTTTGCCATCGCTGGCTTGAACAGTGAATACATTTTCGCCGATATCTGCAGTAGTCGGGCTGCCGGAGAGCATGCCATTAGCTGCTACGATTAACCAATTAGGGCCGGAAAATTTGCTATAAGTTAATGGGTCGGAGTCCGCATCGGTGGCAATGATTTGAGCTAAATAGGCGCCACGTTCTATTGCATTACCCAGAGGTTCTTGAGCGAATACTGGCGCTTCGTTTGGCTCAGGTATAACCGTAATGTTCAATTCTGCAACCGCACTGCCACCGTAGCCATCACTGACTTCAATATCGAAGATAAAGCTACCCGCAAAATACGGCACGCTACTGAAACTGCCATCTTCATTTATTTTTAACCAGCCTGAGCCCTTAGTTTTGCTATAAGTTAATGAATCATCGTCTAGATCGATAGCTAACCCGGCTAGGGTGCCCTCATAAGTGACTTGTTGGTTCGCATCGGTAAGAAAGATAGGATTGTTAGTAAAGACTGGCGAGGTGTTACTATTACTGGCAGATATCCTGATATTATCAATATAAATGTCGTCGCCATCGCCACTGCCATTTGCTTGAAAGCGGAATAAGGCATTATCAGTAAAATCGACCGTGTTACTGGCAAAAGTTAGCTCAACTGTTTCACGGGTGTCATTAACAAAATCAATGCCATTTACGTATGTTTTTAGTATATTCCAGTTTACACCGCCATCACTGCTATAACTTAGCCAAAAGCTTTCATTGCTTTCAAAAGATTTAGGCATATAAGTGAAGCCGATTTTAACCTCATGATAGCTCGACAAGTCTAAGTTACTTGCTAAGGTTATTGAAGACTCTTCGCCGTACGCTTGTATATTCGCACATTGTGAGCCAATACACTTACTTGCTGCGATTTTTGCATGAATGCCGCCAGTCAGCCAATTCCCCCAGTTGCCAGAGCCAGCTTCAAAGTCATCAAAGATTAGTTGGCTAAAATCGCCAGCTGCACTGACATTAAGATTCAGAGTAGTGGTATCACTACCATCGTTACCATCACTGACTTGAACGGTGAAGGTATGAAGCCCTACTGTTGTTGGTATACCTGAGAGCTCACCGCTAGCACTTATGCTTAACCAGTCGGCTCCAGAAATTTTTGCATAGGTTAGCGGATCTGAATTAACATCTGTGGCGGTTCCCTTAAGTGTACTGCTATAGGGGACTGCTTCAGTAACTGTACCGCCATTGATAGCGTCATTGGTGAATAGTGGCGCGTTTGTTGTTGACCAAGCACTAAAATAACCGTCGGCATCATTACGAATATATAAAGTGCCATTAGTATCGACGATTGTTTCATCAGCACTAGCAAGTTCATAACCAATAACCTCTGCTCCTGGCGTCCAGTAGAGTGAGCCATTTGCAATTAAGCTATCGAACAAAGCACGATCATCGCCTTGCTGTAAGCGCAATATGCCGCCAGCAATGTTGATACTTTCTGAAGTACCGCCAACATTTGCCAGAGCATCGATTTGTAAAACGCCGCCATTTAATTCAATGGCAACGATAGAGCTAGCGTTTCTACCTAAAGCAAGCGTATCAGTGTTGACCGAGCCGCCATTGATCACCAATGTTGCCTGGGACGAACCAGAATAACCAAGGATGAGGTTTGGCACAGTCAGTATGCCTTGATCAAAAGTTAATTGACCAACGCTTTCCCAGCCAGAGCCGACTCTCAGTTCGCTAGCTAAATTTACCGTACCATCTTTAACATGTAATGAACCAAAACTACCCGACCCACCGGCGCCAAGACGATATTTATCGCCGGTAATATTACCGCCATCCAATACTATGTAACCAGCTCCTGCGCTAGCCTTACCAGCTTCGACAATGCCGTTATTGATGAAGGAAGAATAGCCAGTAATATTAAGGGTGCCTGTTGTACCTGCCTTAGCGCCAAGTTCAACATTGTTAACATCAGTAGTAAAAGTAGCATCACTAATGGTAATTGAGCCATCAGTAGAGAGTCCTACAGATAATTTGGCAGACAAAGTAACATCAGTTGCACTTGTTACTGAACTATCGACTATGGCCCTGTCAGATGAACCGGGAAGGCCATTAGACCAATTTGCCGCATTGGACCAATCGTTATCAACATTGCCTTTAAATTCGCTATCTACAGCGTAAGCCATCGGGCTAGCCAGTCCTAATAATGCACTGGTATAGACTAAGCGGTTATATTGAAGGAATTTCCTTCTATACCACGCTAGTTGAGATTTGGATGAACGTTTTATCATTTTTAATCACCTCGTAATTTGAACACTTTCGGCAGCTAATTAAGTTGCCTCTGTGTTTTTATTTTTTGTTACGCGCTTATTGCATCAATGCTGGTTTTAATCCGTGTCGACTTCAATCCGTGTTGACTTCAATAGTGTGACTTCAATGTTTTTATTTATGTATCTACCTACATGACATGCTTGTTATTCGATCTTGTTTTGATCAAAAAGACGACACTTTGATATGTTTACAGTGGCAAATTACTTAAAGCAATATTACTAACAAGCTTTCACATCAATAATTCATATATGGAATATTAATAGCTTTGAGGGAAGTAATTAGTGGGTATAGTCAAGCAATAACGTTATGACTGTTTTTAATAAAAATACTTGATAATTAGGAGCCAGAAAGTACCAAAGCATTAAATTTACCAGTATTTAACCAGTAGATTATATTAATTTATACCTAGCTAAACTAAGGCGGATTTCATATTTGAACATTAACTGAATCGTCTTAAAGCTTGATTGCTCGTGATTAATTGATTGGGATAGTATTTGAACAGTTAACATTGTTATTCAATGCTAACTAATAACATTTCACATTTAAAAAATAATAAAAAGGAAGTTAGTACAATGAATAAAATATGTTTAACGTTAAATAAAAAAAGTGCGTTTCTATCAACGCTTTTTGCAACCTCCATGTTAATTTCACCTGTGAGCAATGCAGGGTTAATGTTCTTTGACGATCGAGCTGCATTTGAACTCGCATCGGGCTTGAGTGGTATACATGAAGATTTTGAAAGTGCCAAAGTAGAGGATTGGGAAGTAGCGCTAACAACAAATCCACTTAATGCATTAACCAACGATGACATATTTTCAACGGGGGATATTGCGGTGGGCGTTAACGTTTCTGCATCTACCGGTGGCGTTGTGGCATTAGGTGCTGGTCTCTTTGGTGATAGTAAAGTAGTCGCTGCGGATTTATTTTCTGCTTCAACAATATTGAGTTTTGATGTTGGCGTACAAGCTATCGGACTTGACCTGTTCGCTGATGCCTATTTAGACATTTTTGATATCAGCTTATTTGGCTTTAATGATGGGTTATTAGGTATCACGACAGCTTCAGGTTTGGATTTTATAACTTCAAGTTTTTTTGGTGTTATATCTGATGATACGCTGATTACTAAAATTGATTTTAACAGTCAAGCAGGGCTTGGTGAGGGTATAGACAATATAATTTATGGCAATGTGGTTGGTGCTGTTGATGTACCTGAGCCATCTATCGTATTTTTACTACTCACTGCCATGATTGCTCTTGGTGCGAGTAGAAAAAAGTCTAATAACAAGCAGTAGTGGTTAATTTTATCGATTGCTTTGTATTAATGAAGTAATAACCAAACGGTGAAAGTTTTAAAATGAAGTCAGTACAATCGTTCACTTCGACAAAGTAAGTTATTCGGTCTTCGTTTGGATAAAAGAGTGATATATCCAGGCGAGAGATCATCATTTCGCTTTTGAAATATATTTTCAGTTATCAATAACAGCTCACTACCATATTGAGCCCGTTAATTTCGATTTTTTGCTTTTCATTGCCCCCAAACTTAGCGGTATTATAGGTATTGCTGGCGTGAGTTAATCTTGTATACATATTGCTCAATGATGGTTACATATATTTAAGTACCATACACTTAAATAAAAGGCCTGCCTGCAGAGCAGGCAGGCCTTTACATGGATATTACTTGTTTAGTTATTCATCTACCTATGAATTAATACTTATTACCGTAAGTAACCGCATCAGGTAATACATCAACAAGTTCTTCAACAATATCACCACGCGGAGTGTTTTTCTCCATGAACAGCGTACTTGATTGATAACGTCCTGGTAATACGATTTGACCATCTACTTCCAGGTTATTAACCCCTTCAGCATATAACAAGGCAACGTTACCATCACTGCTGCGAATTTCTAAGCGTGCCGGCTGCGTTGGGTCAACTTGAGCAATAACCGTGTAATCACCGGCATCAACAGTGATCAAATCAGTGCCGGTTGCCGGTAATGCGCTAACCACTTCATTGATATTTGTCGATGGCGTTAATTCAATCACGTTAAGGAAACGCACTGCTGGCATTTCCTCATCGGTGACTATTGCTGTATTCCAATGAGTCGGCTTATTGGTCGCCGTCTCCTCTGTTACCGTTGTTGTGACAGCAGAGCTAGTAAAGAGGTTTGCAGTTGCTAAGCCAAAACCATTATGCGTGCTGATGATGTTATCATTATCACTCAGTGTATTAATGACATCATGCGCGTTAAGGGTGTAGGTCCAAGACGACGACTGTGTTGACTCAAGTTCATCATAGATCACCAAAATATTGGGTTTTAGATGCACCATATGTCTGCGGAAGCGCTTAACACCAGTAGATACCGGGTAAGCGGTCGAAGCATCACCAGTCCAGTAGCTCATGCGTTCGCCATGGGCAAAACGCGGCAGGAAGCCATAAGCGCGTTTGGTTCTTTCCTGAGAAACGCCGTTCGGCGTGATCAGGTTAAACGCGCCCGATGCACTGTAAGGCGCAGAGCCTGTTTTTCTCCAGCCGGTGCGGTAAAACAGCGGCTTACCACCATAGGCGGTAGTAAAGGCATTTTGACTGGCATGGGATTTATGGCTCGATGAAAACGGTGACGTTCTCATTGTGGTCATAAAGTTAGTTGATGCATCTTCAATATTTGAATGTGCGGCAACATAACCTACATCTCTGAACGCCGCGGCAGTCGCCACAGGTGTTTGCACGTTAACAAAATCGGGCTCAGTATAATGTTTACGAATGGCTAGGGATGACCAGCGCTGCCAATTCTTAGCCATATTACCCACCGAACTCTCAGTTAATGGGACTGCTGAGTTATGCTGGGCCTGCCAGCGCAGCCAACGATTATTCGGGTGAGTGAATGCTTGCAAGTAGGCAAGATACTGAGTTGGGCCACCGCCGGCAAAAGTAGCGTAACTGTCCCAGCCTTTATCGCCATAAAATTGTCCAGGATTGCCAGATGCATAGGTATAACTCATAAATTTGGCATGGTTACGATACCAAGGATGCATCATATAGTCGAAACCAGTTAATTCACTTAACATCCAAGGCGTTGACATTAGCTGATCTTCGTTGAAACCTAAATACCCCATGCCGTTATGCCAAGAGCCATCGGTGCGTCCGCCATGCGGCCCTTTGTATAACCAGAGTTCATAGCCATATTGGAACATTTCTTTCGCGCCAGGGTGATCATCACCAATCGACAGACCAGTCCATACAAGCATATGGATCACTAATTGAACAATATGTGAATCGTAATGTTCATGCTCGTATTTACCTAACATGTTTCTGATCCAATTCTCTTTCCAGTTACTGGCGACATGTATCATGTTAGCGATTAAGTCAGATTTCATCTCAGAATCGAGGTCATCACCGACAATATCGAGGAAGGCAATGCCCATACCCAGATAATCTCTGCTACCAAAACCTCCACCCTCATGACTATGCACATCGGTAATATTAGGGTATCTGGTCAAGGCTGCATCGAGATATCTGCTTTCACCGGTTGCGCCATAGGCTAGCACCAGTTTCGCCACGGTATTAGCATCGGCGGTACTGTTATTTAGAATACTCTCCGCATGAGCAATAACTGCCTCGGTGCTGTTATCGGCAATAGCTAATAAGGTACCTAAGTCACTAGGTCTCATTAATATTTTTGGTGAAGCTTTAGCCTGCGCTATTGCCCATACTTCTTCCGCTGAGGGAGGAAGGTACTGCTCTTCATTGCCGCTGATTTCAAACTCATAAACGTCAGGTAACCATTGCACGTTTTCTGGATCCGAAGCCATGGCATAACCGGCGGTCCAATACCAGGTTCCAGGTGCTAACTTGGTTGAAGCGTTGAAGAAAGACCAACGTTTTGGCTCTTCAGTGATAACGCCAGTAGCAAAGGTCGGATCCATAGACAACTTGTATTGGTACAATCGGTTAAGGCGATCTTCGTGCCAAACATTATTGTCCGGTAAAGGAATATTAACCTGCATCCAGGGTGAGCTGTTATCAACAATTCCTTGCGGCGCAGCATGGCCAAATCTCGCTTCATAAATGTCGCCAGACTGTGTTTTGGTATGATCGGCAATCACTAATTCAGCGTGGGTGCGCACAGTACCTTGGTCGGCAAAAGGTCCGCGGCGTGTTACCACTAAACGACCAATGCTGTTACTGATATCGGTATTAAGGTCAAAGGGCAAGTTGCCACTATAACTGACCAATTCATAAGCCAAACTAAGCAGCTCTACGTTAATGTCATCAGGGGTAACATCTAACCACTCAGGATTGCTTGCATCTGCCGCCAGTTGAAATTGATAATCAATGGCTAGGCTGGTAGCATTTCTTAAACGGGTATGACGAACCGTAAAGACATCATCAATGATTTTTATCTCTTGAACCACTTGCGTATCATCGATGCTGGTGGGATCGCCACCATAGGCGTATTCATGAAAGTTATCCATGGTATCGCCATCTGGATTTGCATCCGCAGCGGCATCAGCGCCGGTCAAACCAAAGGCAGGTAGCCATTCATCAGCCGTTGGTGCTTTGCCATAATCAGGGTAATCTCCGTCTTTTGCAACATAGATAGACAGCATCGCTGAATTTATGCCGCCAGTGCCATCACTTACCTCAATACTAAAGCTGTTAAAGCCTACGTCAGTAGCTGCCGGTGTACCTGAAAGAGCGCCGTCAGCTGCAACGATTAACCATTCGGGTCCGGAAAGCTTAACGAAGCTGAGTGCATCACCTTCAGGATCACTGGCATTGCCGGCTATGGAAGTACTGTAATCAGTACCTTCAGTAGCGTTTTCCTTAGTAAAAGGATTTGTGTTAAAACTTGGTGCTAGCGAAAAATCAACCGGAATGTTTAAGGTTGCCGAAGTAATACCGCCTAACCCATCGCTGGCTTGCACAGTGAATACATTGGCGCCTACATGTTCAGCTAGCGGGGTGCCGCTAAGCATACCGTTAGCAGCAATACT
>Ga0209395_1003255_pt1 | contig 20339 bp, 18 predicted proteins | sample GOMGulsemesocosm_3_FD_184635 | JGI IMG/M metagenome (GOLD analysis project Ga0209395, IMG submission 184635) | Methane-oxidizing microbial communities from mesocosms in the Gulf of Mexico - GOM9D Gulf of Mexico (SPAdes) (version 2) | ecosystem: Environmental > Aquatic > Marine > Cold seeps... | reverse complement strand
CGCCAGCGTGTTTGGTGGTGGCCGAGGATGATATGGGTGCACAAATGCGCCGGATACTCGAGCAGGCTGGTCAAGCGTTACCAGAGAGTAAGCCAACGTTTGAACTCAACCCAGAGCACCCGCTGGTACAAAAGTTGGATCAAGAGTCCGATGAAGACCGCTTTGCCGATTTGACTCATATTCTGTTTGATCAGGCGCACTTGGCTGAAGGTGGTCAGTTGGACGATCCAGCCGCGTACGTAACGAGACTTAATAAGCTTCTGTTGGAATTGAGTCACTGATTAGGCGTTACTTAGCATACGGATAGGCAATGGCGGCGGGGTTGATTTTGCAATTGACCTTGGCGGCTAGACGTTTCGACCCATGGAGCCTGCAGTTAATTTGTTTACTGCGGGCTTTTTTGTTTAAGGGCTTTGCTAAGTCCGATAGAGCTTCCCTATAATTAGCATACACAGCCTGGCAACAGGTCACATGCCTATAACGATAAAGAAGTATATGTCTGAACCTAAGAAAGAATTGACCATTGCGGTACTGGGTGGGGGCAGCTTTGGTACGGCTATTGCGAACATTATTGCTCTGAATGGACACTCAACCTTCTTGTGGATGCGTGACACTGAGCGGGCCGAACGTTGCCAGAGTGAGCGTGAGAATCATGAGTACCTGCCGGATTACAAGCTCAGTGACAACCTTGATATTACTGCGGACCTGGAGGGTGCCGTTGCGAACAGTGATGTGGTCTTTATATCCGTGCCCAGTAAGTCTTTTCGTGAGGTGACTCGTAAGGCCGCGCATTACCTGCAAGCCAATACCATTGTTATCAGTACCACCAAGGGCATTGAGCCGGGCGGCTTTACCTTGATGGGGGAAATCCTTGAGCAAGAGCTCAGTGATGTGCGCATTGGGGTGGTCAGCGGCCCCAATTTTGCCAAAGAGATTGTTCAGCAGCAGCAAACGGGATCGGTGATCGCCAGCAGTGACCCCAGTGTTGTGAAGTGCTTGCAGCAAGTACTCTGTTCGGCGAGCTTCCGTCTCTATTCTAATGAAGATCGCTACGGGGTTGAATTGGCCGGTGCGCTGAAAAATATATACGCAATAGTCTCGGGCTTTGCCGATGCTTTGGGTTGTGGGAAGAATACCCAGGCGATGATATTGACACGAAGTTTGGCCGAGATGGGGCGCTTTGCCCAGGAGTTGGGAGCAAACCCCATGACATTCTTAGGGCTTGCGGGTGTCGGGGATTTGATCCTCACCTGTACCTCGGATTTGAGTCGTAATTTTCGTGTCGGCCAAGCAATCGGGCAAGGTAAAAGTTTGGATGAAGCGGTGGGCGCGCTAGGCCAGGTCGCTGAAGGGGTCAACACCGTACGCACGGTTAAGCATAAGGCGGACGAGTTGGGTGTATATATGCCGTTGCTCACAGGTCTCTATGGTGTATTGTTTGAAGAGCGCGAACTAACGGCCGTCATTGAGGGTTTGATGATGGGTGAACAAAATACCGATGTTGAATATTCAGGGAAATAATAATGGATGAGCAAATAAAGTCGAATCTGGTATCGAGTAAACACTGGTTACGCTTGGCCTTTATGTTGGTATTTGCGGTGTTGCTGCAGGTGGCGGGTGTCGTAATGTGGGTTTTGGTCAGTTTGCAGTTTGTATTTTCATTGGTGACGGGCAGCGATAACCAGCCGCTGCGTAAACTGGGACACTCTGTGTCACAGTTTGTATACCAAACACTGCAGTTTCTTACCTACAACAGTGAGGAAAAACCTTTTCCGTTCTCTGATTGGCCCAGTGATGATAAGGCTTAAAAGATAATACAAAGGCGCCATTGGCGCCTTTTGTTTAGGTGCATGCCGCACAATCGGTCAGGCTGTTGGAGGCCTTATGCAGTTATTTATATTGCGTCACGGTGAAGCGCAAAGCGTTGCTCCCACCGATGCTCAGCGGCAACTGACGGCCCGAGGTCGGCTGCAGGTGGAGCAAACTCTACAGGCATCACTCAGCGCCATGGGAGATGTTGATTGCATCTACGCGAGTCCCTATATGCGAGCCCAGCAAACCGCCGAGATAGCGTCGCGCTTACTGAGCCTGCCGGTTGTTACCTGTGGTCAGTTGGTACCTGAAACTCCGCGCTCAGACGTGGTGCGGTTTGTCGACTCGTTGCAGTGGGACCCGCTGGATGAAGGGGCTCCAGTAACGCCTCTGTTGGTTTCTCACCAGCCTTTGGTTGGCAGCTTTGTTGATTGGCTCTGCGGGCTTGAATATGGGCGCTATGTTATGGGTACCAGTGCTTTGGCGTCGATAGACGCTGACGTGATCGCTGGTGACTGTGGTACCTTGAGTTTCATGCGACAGCCTTAGGCGGTACTCGCGGATGAACGCTTTGTGAATATAGAGGTTTTTTTGTCAAAACAATCCGTTGAAAAATTCGAGCAAAAAAGTCAGCTGAGCTCGGCAACACAGCTCAGTTTGACCGTTCAGGGGCAGACCTTTAAAGCTCAGCAGTGGGGAGACCCTGATGGCAAACCTGTGTTGGCTCTGCACGGCTGGCTTGATAACAGCGCCAGCTATTATCGTTTGGCTCCCTTGCTCAAGGGGGTGAAACTCATCGCGTTAGACATGGCAGGGCATGGCTTTAGTGATCATCGTGTCGGTGTGAGGCCCTATAGTGTTTGGGAGGATGTCAGTGAAATTATGGCGCTGGCCGATGAGCTGGGTTGGCAGCGCTTTAGCTTGCTGGGTCATTCGCGCGGAGCCATTATTAGCACGCTCGCTGCGGGCACTTTTCCTGAGCGGATTGAGCGTCTGGCCCTGCTGGAGGGTATTTGGCCTGCCACGGCTCGTGTGGAGCAAGCACCCGAGCAATTGGCTCAATCCATATTGGATGGCCAGAAGGTGAGGCGCGTAAAAGTGTTGCCGGACTTACCGGCCATGATCCGCGCGCGCTTACAAGGTATTTGGCCATTATCGCAAGCTTCGGCTGCCGCATTGACCGAGCGTGGAGTGCGCGAGGTCGATGGGGGCTACTGTTGGAGTACGGATAGCCGCTTGATGAACGCTTCAGCCGTAAAGCTAACCGATGCACACCTGGATGCTTTTACTCGTCGTTTAAGCATGCCTGTGAAGTTGCTGCTGGCGGAAGAGGGGATGTTGGTAGGTGAGGCCAGCTTTATGGATAAATTGGCTCGCTATCCGCACATTGACGTCTGTCGTACGCCGGGCACCCACCATTGGCACATGGAAGAGCAGGCACCTTTGTTAGCTGATTTGCTCAATAATTTTTTCAAATTGGACGTGGAGCTTCTCAATGACTAATTTATTCGCACGTGCGTGCTTGGCTGTCTCTGCGATTATTCTACTGAGTGGCTCTGTCAATGTCTCTGGGCAAGAGGTTTTGCCAGAGGCTGCACTGCGTGACTATCGCTACGCCCACGAGATGTACAGCTCGTCGTTACAGGAAGATGACTATCGTTTGGTGTTGGGGGCAATGGAGAAGGTTAATGGCCAGTGGCGACCTGAAAAAGAGCAGCGCTTGGAAGGGCAGTTGCACAGGCGAACCCTGTTGCTTAACGAGGGGCGCAAAGCGCTTGATGGTTATGATTTTTATCGACAACAATTATTGACTCTCGGTGCCCGCGAGCTTTTCCGCTGTGAAGCGCGCCGGTGTGGCAGCAGTAATAGCTGGGCGAATACGGTTTTTCACATCAAGCAACTTTATGGACTTGAGCAAACGCAGTTGTATAGCGTATTTGAGTGGCAGAACGCGGCGGGCATTACCCGCTATCTAGTCCTTTATGCCGTAACCCGTGGCAACAAGCGAAGCTTTTTGCAGCTCGATAGCTTGTTCAGTCGCACGCGAGAGACGATTGCGTCATCGGTTGAAATAATGGCGCAATCACTGCGCCAAGGCCGGTCGGTGACACTGCCAACGGCTGACTTACGCAATGGCCTGTTGGTTGTTGAGGATGCATATTTGGCAGGGCTTTTGACGCTGATTCGACAGCACCCCAGTTGGCATTTTAATGTGGTTGGGCACGATGCTGCTTCGGGGACGACGGCAAGCCAGCTTGAAACCTCAACGGACTTGGCTCAGCAGTTGGTCGATCGATTGGTTGCCTTAGGGGCTCAGCCTGCACGTTTGTCGGCATTTGGTGTGGGTAATTTGGCACCGAGTGTGCAGCTTGATTTAACGAAAAAGAGTTACCGCCTAGAGTTGGTGAAAACGAACCCTAACGGTAGGTGATTTACCTTTCGAGGCGTTACCAAAGGGCAGTTATGTATGGACAATAAAAAAGGAAGCCTCGGCTTCCTTTTTTATTGTGTGTCGTTCAGAGTTCGAGGAATTATGAGATAAGTGCGAGGAACTCAGCGCGGGTGGCTTGGTTTTCGCGAAAGTTGCCGAGCATTGATGAGGTCTTCATGGAAGAGTTCTGTTTCTCAACGCCGCGCATCATCATGCACATGTGCTTGGCTTCAACAATTACACCTACGCCAGCGGCGCCGGTGACATCGCGAACGGTCTCGGCAATCTGCACGGTCAATTGCTCTTGAATTTGCAGGCGACGGGCATACATGTCAACAATGCGGGCAATTTTTGAGAGGCCCAGTACTTTGCCCGTTGGAATGTAGGCGACATGAGCTTTGCCGATAAAAGGCAGCATGTGGTGTTCACACATGGAGTAGAGCTCGATGTCTTTGACGATGATCATCTCGCTGGAGTCGGAAGGGAACAACGCGTCGTTCACCACTTCCTCGATGCTCTGCTCGTAACCACGGGTTAAGAACTGCATGGCTTTGGCTGCGCGGGCGGGTGTGTCGACAAGCCCTGGGCGTGTAATGTCTTCGCCAATGGCGCTCAGAATTTCTGTGTACTGCTGCTTCATCTGGTTATGTCCTAATCGTGTGGCTTACTCTATGCCTGTCGCGTCCACTCCATGTAGGCCATCGATAATAGATCGGCTGCGCTACTCGGTGTTCGGTCTGCCTGCAGGGGCCGTAACACTACGTCAAGGGCTGGTTTAGGTAAAGTGATTTCTCCCGAATATACGGATGCTTAACGCTGCTAAGCCTTAGTCTCAGTAAGGGTTTGTCATGGGGGTTTAGTTTCGCGGAGGGTGTTGACCCTAGAAAGCACTGGCGATTTTTGTCTTAGACGTTAACATGGCGCCCTTGTGAGAATTGCACGTAAGTGGCGCGAGTATGTTGGAAATCAGTTGGGGCTTTGCAGCGCTTTTGTTGTCCACGGGCTTAATAGCAGGGGTGATAAATACACTGGCGGGCGGCGGTTCAAATTTGACCTTGCCCGCGTTAATGATGATGGGAATGCCGCCCGAGGTGGCCAATGCAACTAATCGCATCGGTGTGTTTGCCCAGTGCATGGTTGGGGCAAAGTCCTTCGATCAGCACGGTATGCTTGAACGCGGTGATGTTTGGCCTATCCTGTGGCCGACCTTAATAGGTGCAGCTGTGGGTGGTTTTATGGCCTCCTACATGCCCAGCGAATACCTCAAACCAGTACTGCTCGGCACCATGCTGACCATGGCGCTGCTGATTCTCGTGCGGCCGAGTATTGTTGCGCCGCCAATGGGGGTAGAGCCCTACACAGTAAGTCAGCGCCCGAGCGCCTGGTGGGTGTTGCTTGGGGCGGGTTTCTACGGTGGCTTTGTGCAGGCGGGTGTGGGTTTTATTTTGATCGCAGCATTGGCGGGTAGCCTGCGTTACGATCTTGTGCGCACCAACGCCTTGAAGCTGCTCTGTACTGCGGCGTTCACCTTGGTGGCGCTGGGTATATTCATTGTCCGCGGGCAGGTTGAGTGGATCCCAGGTCTGGTGTTGGCTATCGGCACCATGGCGGGAGCGCGTATTGGCGTGGGTTTGGCATTGCAGGTCAGTCAGACGGCACTTAAGTGGTTCCTGTTTGTTATGACGCTGGCGGCAAGCGCTGCGGCTCTTTATTTATAACCGGCTGCGGCGCTTGATTTATAACCAGCCTCAGCGCTCTATTTATAGACTATGACGCTCTGTGAGTAGGGTTAGGTGTTTTGGGTTCCGGCTGGCGAGGCGCTGTCCGTGAATGACTATTTTTTTGCTTCGTCTGTTTTTAGAGTGGGCGAGGTTTGGCTGAGCTAAGGCTCAGTAAAGGAGTGAGTGTGACGCTTGTACAAAAATCCCCCATCGCAGAGCTGTTGACGATTCGTGATTACCTGCGTTGGGCGACCAGCCGCTTTAATGAATCACAAATATTCCTCGGTCATGGCACGGATAACAGTTGGGATGAGGCGGTGCAGTTGGTGATGCATTCGTTACACCTACCTTGGGATTCGTCGACTGATCTGCTTAACAGCAACCTGACCATGGCGGAGCGTAAAGCCATAGTGGTAGCGATTGAACGGCGTGTGAACGAGCGAGTACCTGCTGCCTACATCACGGGACGAGCATGGTTCGCGGGCTTGGAGTTCGAAGTCGACGAGCGTGTCTTAGTGCCTAGATCACCGCTGGCCGAAACCATTGCGCAGGAGTTTCAGCCTTGGTTAGCGATTTACCCTGAGCGTATCCTTGACCTTTGTACCGGCAGTGGTTGCATTGGTATTGCCTGTGCTCAGGCTTTTCCTGAGAGTGAGGTGGTGCTGAGTGATATCTCCTCTGACGCTCTAGTGGTGGCTAATAATAATATTAAGCGCCATCAGCTTGGTGATCAGGTCAGTGCGTTTGAGTCCGATTTGTTCGCGGGTTTAGCCGGTCAGGTGTTTGATTTGATCGTCAGCAACCCGCCCTATGTGAACGCGGAGGATGTCGCGGCGATGCCCGCTGAGTATCAGTCCGAGCCGGAGATAGCGCTGGGTAGTGGTGACGATGGCCTAGACTTTACGCGTCGCTTATTGCACGAAGCCTCAACACATTTAAGCGAGCAAGGCCTGTTGGTTGTTGAGGTTGGTAACAGCTGGCCGGCGCTGGAGGCCGCGTTTCCCAAGGTTGCGTTTACATGGCTTGAGTTCGAAATGGGCGGTCACGGGGTGTTTATGCTCACCGCTGAGCAGTTGCGTCAGCATCAAGCAGACTTTGTGTAAAACACGTATAATCGTCGCTTCTGGTGCGCTTGGTTAAGTCTGGGCGCAACCGGCCCGATTGATCGGGTCTGGGTGTTCATTTAAGAGAGTTAGAGAAACGTATGTCCGGCAATAGCTTTGGTAAGTTGTTCACTGTCACCACCTTTGGTGAGAGTCATGGTTTGGCCCTCGGTTGCATCGTCGATGGTTGCCCTCCGGGGTTACCTTTGTGCGAAGAAGATCTACAGCTAGACCTTGATCGTCGAAAGCCGGGTACCTCACGCTTTACCACTCAGCGCCGTGAGGCCGACCAGGTGAAGATCCTATCGGGGGTATTCGAGGGGAAAACCACCGGTACACCCATCGGTTTATTGATTGAAAACACCGATCAGCGCTCTAAAGACTATTCGAATATAAAAGACCAATATCGTCCAGCCCACGCTGATTATACGTACATGCAAAAATACGGTGTGCGTGATTACCGTGGCGGTGGCCGCTCTTCCGCTCGTGAAACGGCAATGCGCGTTGCGGCAGGCGCGATTGCGAAAAAGTACCTGCAAAGTGAATTCGGAATTGTTGTGCGCGGTTACCTCTCTCAGTTGGGCCCGATCAAAATTGATCAGGTTGATTGGGCTGAGGTTCATAACAACCCATTCTTCTGTCCAGACGTGAACAAAGTGGCAGAGATGGAAGAGTACATGAAGCAGTTGAACAAAGAGGGCAACTCGATTGGTGCTAAGATCACGGTTACCGCTACCGGCATGATTCCGGGTTTGGGTGAGCCTATTTTTGATCGCCTTGATGCCGATCTGGCCCACGCATTGATGAGTATTAACGCAGTTAAAGGGGTCGAGATAGGCGCCGGTTTTGCCTGTGTTGAGCAGAAAGGTACGGAGCACCGTGATGAAATTGCCCCCGAAGGCTTTTTGTCTAATCAGGCGGGCGGTATTTTGGGAGGCATCTCAACCGGCCAAGACTTGTTGGCGCACATAGCGTTGAAACCAACCTCCAGCTTGCACCTGCCGGGGCGCAGCGTGAATCAGCAGGGCGAGCCGATTGAAATTGTCACTAAGGGTCGTCACGACCCCTGTGTGGGCATTCGTGCCACACCTATCGCCGAGGCGATGATGGCGATGGTGTTGATGGATCAACTGTTGCGCAACCGTGGTCAGAACGGTGGTGTAAAGCATGGTTTACCGGTTATTCCAACCGCTACTGGCGAGTAATTAATATGCTAATAACGGCCCGTTTTGGCTGGGTCGTTATTGTTGCACTGTTCTTCGGGCACTTCCCTATGGGCTCTGTCTTTTGGCTGGGCGCTTGATTCTCTCGATGAGCCATTTGTGATGAGTCAGAACACAATTCCCTACTGGCGCTTGTCAGGCTTTTATTTTTTCTACTTTGCCCTCGCCGGCACATTGATGCCGTTTTTGGGGCTTTATCTACATTCCCTGTCTTTTTCCCCGCCAGAAATCGGTGCGCTTAGTGCGATTTTAATGGCCACAAAAATTGTTGCTCCGAATATTTGGGGCTGGCTCAGTGATAAAACTGGGCGCCGTCTCTCGGTCATTCGTTGGGGCTGTTTTCTCGCCGCACTTTTCTTTCTGATTCTGCTCTGGCAGCAGAGTTTTGCTTGGTTGGCCTTTGCTATTGGTTGCTACAGTTTCTTTTGGAATGCTGTGTTAGCGCAGTTTGAAGTGGTGACTTTGGGTTATTTAATCCAGCGACCGCACGCTTATAGCCGTATTCGCCTATGGGGTTCGGTGGGTTTTGTGCTGACGGTTGTGGGGCTGGGGGCCCTGTTTGATGCATACTCTATAGCTTATTTACCTTGGTTGGCTCTGTTTTTGTTGTTGCTTATCTGGTTTAGCTCTTTGTCGATTCGAGAGGAAAACAGTGTGGCGCGAACGACGCAGAGAGGTCAGTTCTTCAAGCAGCTCCAGCAACGGCCTGTGGTGTTTTTCTTGTTGTGCAGCTTTCTATTGCAGCTAAGCCATGGCACTTATTATACTTTTTATAGCGTCTACCTCGAGGCGCTTGGCTACAGCCGCACGATCATTGGTGCGCTTTGGGCGCTGGGGGTTGTGGCTGAAATTGGTATTTTTCTGGTCATGCAGCAGTGGATGCAACGCGCAGGTTTGCGCGCTATTTTGTTGGTGACCTTGGCTTTAACATGCCTGCGCTGGAGTCTTATTGCGCTTTTTTCTGATGTGGCGGCGGTGTTGTTATTTGCCCAGCTCCTGCACGCATTTTCATTTGGCAGTGCACATGCGGTTGCCATCGAATTTATACGCCGTTATTTTCAAGGTGGTACTCAAGGGCAGGGGCAAGCACTGTACAGCGCAGTTGGTTTTGGTGCTGGCGGTGCGGTGGGGGCCTTGCTGAGTGGTTGGTTGTGGCCGATTGATCCGGTGCTGGCTTTTTTGGTGAGTGGTTTGACTGCGCTATTGGCAATGGTCTGTGTCTGGTTAGGCTGGGAAAAGCCTGAAGCTGAAAGCTCACGGGCTGTGTAAGGGTTTGTGTTTTTTTTGTTAAGGGGTTAAGTTGGTTTAGGAAGCGGTTTTTAGGCGGCTGGTGGATTTGAGATCAGTTGCTTAAGTGTCCAGTATTAAGTGGTTCAATGTTCGAGTAGTTCACACCCCGATAATAAAAAAGGAGGTGGCGGGATGAAAGGCGTTAAATTCCTGTCTTGTTTGGCTCGCTCGTTTGGTTCTTTTCAGTTTATTTCGGCTCAAAAACAACTCCCCCGTTTACTTCTTCTTTGCTGTTCTGTCTTCTGGTCTGCGGTTGCCCTCTCTGGTGATGCTTGTCTGGCTATCGACTGTGACTGCTTAAATCTACCCGTTGTGGAGCAGCGAGACAGTTGCTCGCAGCGACAGGTGATGCTGGTTAATACTTGTCAGTCTAGTGGTGCAGTGCAGGGATTCTGCCAGCAGGCCGGTCTGCTGGCTTATCCTGTAGCGTTAAGTTTACCTGTTCAAGCGCGGCAGGCTTTGATTACGACTGCTCTGACGATGGATGAATTGAGGGCGCAAAGTCGAGTGCTGCACTGGTCCGTGAATGAGGATCACAGTGCGTCGAAAGCCTTACAAAACAATAATAACTATCGTGGTGCGCTGGCGTTACGCAAGCGAGAAAATGTTTCTCGCAAAAAGTTGCAAGCTCTGCAATACCGGTTGGCTGAATTGTTAGTGGTGAGCGATGGCGCGGCGGATGCTCGGCAATTATTCCAGAACTTATACCCTTTACATGAAACGGCGGCCTTAGACAGTTACCGTTCGGGCGCCGAGCTTTGGCAATTGCCAGCGGAGGCGGAGTTGGCGGATAAAAAGCGAAAACTGCAGTTGATACTGGCTCAGCGCTTGCTGCGTAACGCTGGTGACACGATGGAATTGGCCGCTGATGCTGCTTTTCAGGCTGGTGATTATGAAGAGGCTCTGCAGGCCTGGCGATTGGCTGCCCGTTACACGCAAGAGTTGGTCGGTTGGAAACAGGCGGCTGGAGCAAAGGATTCGCACGTACGCTTTTATGAGGCTCGGGCAGCGGCTCGATTGCAGCGGGCGAGCTTGTTGGCGGCCATGGAACCGTCGACAATACCTTAGCGAATGGGTATCAATGTTGATACTTATAAGACGGTTTTAATTATTCCTACTTGTGCTCCGCTTTAAATCTTCATTGGCGGGTCACGGTTTGAGGGATCGGCTTGAAGGGGCCCCGATGTGCAGTGCGTAATAGTCATTGCGCGCTGTTGCTTTTCTTATGTCTTAGTGTTGGTTTCTATGCTGCCTGCGCTTTTGCAGGCTTGTAAAAAAGTGTTGGCGGCATTGCTGAGTGTGCGTCCCCGGTGATAAATACAGCCTAGGGTACGGCTGGCTTGCAGCGCCTCGACTTGAATGCTGCGCAACTGTTGGTCGACCATCGTGTCGGGTAAAATACTCCAGCCAAGGCCAATAGAAACCATCATTTTAATGGTCTCTAGATAGTTGGTCGCCATGGATAGATTCAGCTTGAGTTGCTTCTGGGCAAACAGCTTTTGTATTAGTTGGCCTGTGTAGGTATTCAAGTCAGGCAGGATGGCGGGTAGATTGGCGAGCTCCTCAACATTAATGCTCGCCCTGTGGGCAAGCGGGTGTTGGGGTGATACGACCACGCTGAGTGGGTCCTGCCAGAGCGGGAGGTCTTCTATATAGTTTGGCTGGCTAGGGGCCATCGTGACCACGGCCAGCTCAGCATCACCTCGGTGGATGGCTTCATACGCCTGTTCTGAGTCCATGAATCCAAGCTCCAGTTCAACCTCAGGAAAGTCTTCGGTAAAACGCCTTAAAATAATGGGCAGGTGGTGTAGGCCGATGTGATGGCTGGTCGCCAGTCGCAGTTTACCGCTGACGCTGCCCGACAGGTTGTGGATGGCTTGCTGGGTGTCTCGCACTGATTGAAGTATCTGTTGCGCTCGTGGAAGCAGGGCTAGCCCACCTTCGGTCAGGCGTATTGTGCGGCCAATGCGATCAAATAGGCGGCAGCCTAGGTGTGATTCCAGTGTGGCGATACGCTTACTGACCGCAGGCTGTGTTAGGTGTAGCTGCTCCGCCGCGAGAGAAAATGAAGCGTGGTCAGCTACGGCGAGGAAGGCTTGCAGGTTATGAGTGTCCATAGATTTATCCTTACCTATTCCGTTGTGGAATTCAATCTATAATAAAGATGAATTTGTTTTATCTCTCGGTAGGTTTTAAAATCACCCTAGTGAAAATACTTGGAGCAGGCTGTGCCTAGCCTGCTTTTGTTTGTACAACTGATGATCGCCGCGGGCAGTGGTTAAATGGCTCAAATGAAACATCGTGTTTTACGGAGTTGATATTTGGGTTAATACACTGCGCGAGTGCTCTGATATTAAACCTGTGTGAGGTTCCGATGGCTGCAAGAACGCTCTATGACAAACTCTGGGATGCTCATCTCGTACAGCAACGAGATGATGGTTCTGCTCTGATATATATTGACCGCCATGTGATTCACGAAGTCACATCGCCTCAGGCGTTTGAAGGGCTGCGTCTTGCCAATCGTAAGCCATGGCGTGTGGACAGTGTCGTGGCCACACCCGATCACAACGTGCCGACCACCAGTGCCGAACGCGCTTCGGGAGTGGCGGGTATTGAAGATTCAGTGTCACGAATTCAGGTACAAACTCTCGATGACAACTGCGATGAATTTGGCATTGTCGAGTTCAAGATCAACGATCGCCGCCAGGGTATCGTGCACGTAGTCGGTCCTGAGACGGGCGCTTGCCTGCCGGGTATGACGGTTGTCTGTGGTGACTCCCACACCTCAACCAACGGTGCCTTGGGCGCTCTTGCGCATGGTATTGGCACCAGTGAGGTTGAGCATGTGCTGGCAACCCAGTGCCTGGTTGCCAAGAAAATGGGCAACCTACTGATCAACGTGGATGGTCAGTTGGGTGAAGGTGTTACGCCGAAAGACGTCGTGCTGCACATCTGTGGCGTCATTGGCACCGCTGGTGGTACTGGCTACGCGATGGAGTTTGGCGGACAAGTATTCCGCGACATGAGCATGGAAGGCCGCCTGACGGTTTGTAACATGTCGATCGAAGCGGGTGCGCGCGCTGGTATGGTGGCGGTCGATCAGATCACGCTGGATTACGTTAAAGGTCGCACATACTCGCCTAAGGGCGCAAAGTGGGATATGGCGGTAGAGAACTGGTCTGACCTGCACAGTGATAGCGATGCGGTGTTCGATAAGGTTGTTGAGATCGACGGCGCGGATATTATGCCGCAGGTTAGCTGGGGCACATCGCCAGAGATGGTGCTGCCGGTTAGCGCCTCTGTGCCAAACCCTGTCGATGAATCTGACCCAGTTAAGCGTGAAGGCATTGAGCGAGCGCTGGAATACATGGGCCTGACAGCAGGCCAGAAGATTACCGATATTAAAGTCGATCGCGTATTTGTGGGCTCTTGCACCAACTCGCGTATCGAAGACTTACGCGCAGCGGCAGACGTGGTGAAAGGAAAGACGGTTGCGGCCAGCGTCAAGCAGGCTTTGATCGTACCGGGTTCCGGCGAGGTTAAGTTGCAGGCAGAAGAAGAGGGTCTGGATAAGATCTTTGTGGCCGCAGGCCTTGAGTGGCGTGAGCCGGGTTGTTCTATGTGTCTGGCCATGAACGCCGATAAATTAGGCAATGGCGAGCACTGTGCGTCTACCTCAAACCGCAACTTCGAAGGTCGTCAGGGCTACGGTGGTCGTACTCATCTGGTGAGTCCGGCGATGGCCGCAGCGGCAGCGATTGCCGGCCACTTCGTCGATGTTCGCGACCTATAAGCCTGCTGAGAGATAGAGAGACCCTTATGAAAAGTTTTACTCAGGTAAAAGGTTTGGCGGCACCGATGGATCGCGCCAACGTCGATACCGACTTAATTATTCCTAAACAGTTTTTGAAGTCGATTAAGCGTTCGGGCTTTGGCCCCAACCTGTTTGATGAGCTGCGCTACCTCGACGAAGGTCAGCCAGGTGTTGATTGCAGCGGGCGCTCGGTCAATGTCGAGTTCCCGCTGAACTTTGAGCGCTATAAAGGTGCCGGTGTTCTGCTGGCGCGTGAAAATTTCGGCTGTGGTTCAAGCCGTGAACACGCACCTTGGGCGCTGGACGATTACGGTTTCCGCGCGGTGATTGCGCCGAGCTTCGCCGATATCTTCTTCAACAATTGTTTTAAAAATGGTTTGTTGCCGATTGTGTTGAGTGATGAGGTGGTTGAGCAGCTGTTCGGTGAAATGTACGCCGCTGAAGGCTACGCACTGAGCATTGATCTCGACGCGCAAACGGTCACCACGCCAGCCGGTGAGGCCTTCGCCTTTGAGGTTGATGAGTTCCGCAAGCATTGCTTGCTCAATGGTCTGGATGATATCGGTTTGACGCTCAACGAAAGCGGTGCGATTACGGCCTATGAAGCCAAGCGTCGTGTGTCGGCACCCTGGTTGTTTGACGTCGTTAAATAGCCCTGCGGCTCAATGCTACAGAATATATAGCGCAGCTGGGTTCGCCTGAGCTGTCGCGTAAGGCGAATGGATAAGGAATTTGTTATGAGTAAGAAAATTTTATTGTTGCCGGGTGACGGCATTGGCCCAGAGATTATGACGGAAGCGCGCAAGGTGCTGGAGCTGGTGAATGCACAACACAGCCTAGGCTTGACGCTGGACGAGGCGCTGGTGGGTGGCGCCGCTATCGATGGTGCTGGTAAAGCGTTACCAGACGAGACGTTGGATAAATGTAATGCGGCTGACGCTATTCTGTTAGGTGCTGTCGGTGGTCCTAAGTGGGACAACCTGCCGCCAGCCGATCGACCCGAGAAGGGCGGCCTGCTGAAAATCCGCAAAGAAATGGGCTTGTTCGGTAACTTGCGCCCAGCGCTGCTTTACCCGCAGCTGGCGGATGCCTCTAGCCTCAAGCCAGAAGTGGTGTCTGGTCTGGACATCATGATCGTGCGAGAGCTGACCGGCGGTATCTACTTCGGTGAGCCGCGCGGTATTCGCACGCTGGAAAATGGTGAGCGTCAGGGTTACAACACCTACGTTTACGCGGAATCTGAAATCCGCCGTATCGGTAAGGTAGCCTTTGAAATGGCCATGCAGCGCGATAAGCGCCTGTGCTCGGTCGATAAAGCTAACGTGCTGGAAGCCACTATGCTGTGGCGCGAAGTGATGGAAGAGCTGGGTAAAGACTACCCAGAAGTTGAACTGTCGCACATGTACGTGGATAACGCAGCCATGCAGTTGGTGCGTGCGCCTAAGCAGTTTGACGTTGTGGTGACGGGCAATATGTTCGGTGACATCCTGTCCGATGCCGCGGCTATGCTGACCGGTTCTATTGGTATGCTGCCATCGGCCTCTATGAACTCGAAGGGTCAGGGTATGTTTGAGCCTTGTCACGGCAGCGCGCCAGATATCGCTGGTCAGGGTGTTGCCAACCCGCTGGCGACTATTTTGTCCGTTTCCATGATGTTGCGTTATTGCTTGAACCTGCCAGCACCCGCTGAGCAGATCGAGAAGGCCGTCAGCGATGTGCTAGATCAAGGTCTGCGTACTGGCGATATCTTCTCTGAAGGTTGCACCAAGGTGTCGACTTCCGAGATGGGCGATGCGGTCGTTAAAGCTTTAGGTTGATACGCTGGGTCAGCCCTAGGGCGTGGCCATTCGATATTTAAAAGCTTCGGCCTTGAGCCGTAGCCTTTGCAAGAGATAAAGATCATGCGAGTAGGATTTGTAGGTTGGCGCGGTATGGTTGGCTCCGTATTGATGGAGCGCATGTCGTCTGAGAACGATTTCAATGACATAGAGCCGGTATTCTTTACGACCTCTAACGTAGGCGGTAAAGGGCCGGCGATTGGCAAGGATGCACCCGCGTTGAAGGATGCTTCCAGCATCGAAGAGCTGGCGGCAATGGACGCGATTGTGTCTTGCCAGGGTGGCGATTATACGACGTCGGTATTTGCTGATTTGCGCAAGTCTGGCTGGGATGGCTACTGGATTGATGCGGCATCAAGCCTGCGCATGGCGGACGATGCCATCATTGTGCTTGACCCAGTGAACATGAACGTAATTAAAGATGGTCTGACCAATGGCGTGAAGAATTTTGTGGGTGGCAACTGCACCGTAAGCTTGATGTTGATGGGCCTTGGCGGTCTCTTTACCAATAACTTGGTGGAGTGGGGCACGTCCATGACCTACCAAGCGGCATCGGGTGCCGGCGCCAAGAACATGCGTGAGCTGATCTCGCAGATGGGCGTATTGCGCGACAATGTTGCCGCTGAGCTGGCTGATCCATCGGCGGCTATTCTGGAGATCGATCGCAAGGTTGCGGCCACTATGCGCTCGGGCGACTTCCCAACCGATAATTTCGGTGCGCCACTGGCCGGTAGCCTGTTGCCGTTTATCGATACTCAGCTTGATAACGGCCAGAGCCGTGAAGAGTGGAAGGCTGAAGCCGAGACCAATAAGATTCTCGGCGTCGACGGCAAGCCTATTCCGCTGGATGGTACTTGTGTACGAATCGGTGCTATGCGTTGTCACGCGCAAGCGCTAACGATTAAACTGACGAAAAATGTACCAATGGATGAAATTGAATCCATGCTGGCTGATGCGAACGATTGGGTGAAGGTTGTGCCGAACGACCGTGATGCAACCTTGCGTGATCTGACGCCGACGGCTGTGACGGGTACTTTAACTGTACCTGTGGGGCGTTTGCGTAAGATGAGCATGGGCCCTGAATACCTGAACGCCTTTACCGTAGGTGATCAGCTGTTGTGGGGTGCGGCCGAACCGTTGCGTCGCATGCTGCGTATCTTGATTGAGTCTTAATTACCTCTGACTTGTTTGTGTGAAGCAGCCGTCTCCCCTGTAGAGGGGAGGCGGCTTTTTTTTACCTCTTATTTTGCTTTTTAGAACTTAGCTTGTGGGTTCTTATAGCTGTTCTATCCTCTTTACTGTGCTCTTTAGTCTGTCTGCGCCTGTAATCAATGTGGCTTTTTGAGGACTGCGTCAAACTTCTGCTTCCATTTGTTTTGCTGTGGCCTTGCATGGAGTCGGGCTGAGTTGCAAAAAAGCTATTCATAATGAATACTTACGTGCATTAGTGAAGATATATTCGAGGTTGGTTCAGTGGGCCTCGATGACAACAATAAAATTAAGTATCGAAGCTGGCGAGTTGTGAGTCGAGAGGTTATCGGCACATGGGAGCCAAGGAGATAACAAAAGGAACGTTCTATGCGGTTTCGTAAGCTGGCGTTAGCGGTAAGTTTGGCTGGTGCTTTGGGTTGTGAGATGGCCAGTGCTTTAGGGCTTGGTGAAATCAAACTGAACTCTACGCTGAATCAGCCCTTGGATGCCGAAATAAAGCTGCTGCGTCTAAGAGAGTTGGGCGAAGGCGAAATCTTGGTAAACGTTGCTTCGCGGGAAGACTTTCAGCGAGCCGGGGTTGATCGAGTATTCTTCCTCAATGATTTGAAATTTGAAATCATGCTTGAAAACTCTTCAGGGCCAATTATTAAGGTGACCACACGCAAGGTGGTGCGTGAACCCTTCCTGAACTTCCTGCTTGAAACTCAATGGCCTAATGGCCGTATCCTGCGTGAATATACGTTGCTAATGGATCTCCCAGTTTTTGGAGGCGAGACTGCGCGCGCGGTGACTCCGGCTGCTGTGACTCCGGCTGCGCCAGAGCCCCCTCAGCCTGCGGTTGTGGCGAGTGTGCGAGAACGTCCTCCGGTCGCAGAGTCGGCGCCTTCAAAGTCTGAGGCGGAAGAAACTGTTGTTGACACTCGGCCCCCGCGAACGACGCGCCCAGCTAAGCGAATACAGGATGGTGTTTACGGGCCTGTTGGCTCTAGCGACACTCTCTGGGAGATAGCCTTAAAAGCTAGGCCTGATCGCAGTTATTCGGTGCAGCAAACCATGCTGGCTATTCAGCGTTTGAACCCGGAAGCCTTTATCAATGACAATATTAATTTGTTGCGTAAGGGGCAGGTACTGCGTTTGCCAAAGGCAGCGCAAATTTCTGAGCTTAATGGCCGTCAAGCGGTTAATGAAGTCGCATTCCAGAACGATCAGTGGTCCGGAGATGCGGACGGCAATATAAGCGGTGCTCAGCTAGATGGCAGTGGGCGTGCCCCAGTCTCATCTGCCCTGCAGAGTAATAAGCAAGGACGCTTGAAGCTTGCTTCTGGAGCGGATGCAGAAAATGTTGATGCTGGGCGTGGTGCAGGCGAGGTAGGGGGCGATACAGACGCGCTGCAAAACGAACTGGCCATTACCCTGGATGAGCTGGATAAAACACGTCGGGATAATGGTGAGCTGAAAAGTCGTATTGATGAACTAGAGATGCAGATTCAAACGATGGAGCGTTTGGTTGATGTCTCTAGTCAGGAGTTGCGAGCCTTGCAGTTGGCGGGGCAGCAGGTAGCTGAAGCTGAAGTGGGTTCGTCTGAGCTAGCAGCTGACGCTAATGATGCAATCCCTGCGGCGAGCGTAGAGGCTGTTGCTCAGGCGCCTTCGGCTAAGGTTGTGGACGCTTCAAAGGTTGTGATCAGTGCGCCTAAACAGAAGGTGTCATTGCTGGATTCTATCTTTGACAACATTGCCTTGGTGGCTGGTGGCTTGGCTGCTCTGTTGGCCGCATTGGTGTTTGTGTTGCGCCGCCGTAAGGAAGATGAAAGCCCTGAGGAAGAGTTTTCTGCCTCAATGGTCGATGATGAGCCACTTTTTGCGAGTGATGAGTTGGCGCAGGAAGAAGAGCTTTCGGTCGAAGAAGTTGAGGAAGACTTTACCGCCGAGCTGATGGGGCATGAGTCTGATGTCGACGCAGAACTGGAGGATTTCGACCTCGGTGAGCTAGAGGCCGATGACTTTGAGCCTGATGAGGCTCCGGCGGTCTCTACTGAATCACAAACGGGTGATGCTGTTGGCGAAGCGGATATCTATATTGCTTACGGAAAATACGATCAGGCAGAGGAAATGCTGCTCAAGGCGCTGGACGCAGACAGTGACGCGCTGAGCGCACGTATGAAATTGCTGGAAGTCTATGCAGAGACCAATGACGTTGTGAAGTTTGATGGGCAGTATGCATTTGTATTAGCTGCACATGATTCCGCTGCGCATGAACGAGCGGCTGGGTTACGACAGCAGCTGCCTGATGCTGGAGACTATAATCCTGAGGCGCTGAGTGCGGTTACTGAAGAGTCCGCAGAGCTTGATGAGGTTGTGGGTGATGATCTGGCATTGGATGATGCTCTCGACTTCGATTTTGACTTGGACCTAGACTCTGCTTCAAGTGATACCTTGGCCGATGATGACAGCCTCGAATTCGACGGGGGCTTAGATCTGGATTTGGCTGATGTCGAGGTTTCAAGCACTTCTGACGAGGATTTAAGTTTTGATCTTGATTTCGATCTTGATGAAAACGTTTCCGCTGGTGCGGGTTTGACTTTGGAAGATGAGGCCTTACTTGCTGAAGCTTCTGTGGATGAGGATGCGTTCTCACTGGAGCTTGAGTTGGGTGATACGCACCTACAGGATGAGTTGTCGTTAGGTGGGGATTCAGAGGTGGATGGCAATTTTGACTTGCCTGAGCTGGATGATGATGTGGCCTTGCTTGACTCTGAGTTTGATCTCGATGCGGATGAGGTTGTCGAAAATTCTCTTGAAGATTTAAGTGTTTTGTCGGATGAGCTGGGCGCAGAAGATGAGCCTGAATTATCCCTGTCGGAGCCAGGCACTGAATTTGATTTGGACTTTGACCTTGAGGCAGGTGCGTCTTCGTTAAACGCTGTCGGCACGGATGAGAGCTCGCTGGCGGCTGACCTTGATTTGGCATTAGAGCTGGATGATGCTGTTGATCTAGGTGAGTCTTTGGAGGTTGTGACGTCAATCGATGAGCTCGCTGATGACGATGATGATCACTTCGATATGGATCTAGGTGATGTCGATTTGGCTTCGCTCGATCAGGAGGTGGATGCACTGTCTGCGGACCTTAATATCGGTGATGATGACTTTGCGGCGCTTGTACTGGAAGAATCTGTCGATGCTGGTGAGTTATCAGCGGCCGCTGAGGATTTGAACTCAGGTTTTGAGTTGGCCGGTGATGAAGCGCTTGGTCTTGATGGTTCGGGGGACGATGTGCCCGTCCTTGATTCTTTTGAGTCGGATGGTGTTGAGCTTGACGCCCTTGAGTCGGACTTCTCTGAATTAGAGTCTCCGGAGCTTCTGGAGCTAGAGGTGCCTGAGCTAGAGGTGCCTGAATTAGAGGTGCCTGAGCTAGAGGTGCCTGAGCTAGAGGTGCCTGAGCTAGTAGATTATGAGGAGCCTTCGGTTTTGGAGGCGGAGGTCGATGAGATTTCTGAGTCGGCTTTGGATCTCACTGGGTCGGCACTGGAGGAATCGGTTGATGAGCCTGCTGACCTACCGGTGGAATTTGCGGAATTCGATAGTGTGGATGCTACTGACGACAACGCGTCTACTCTAGAGCTGTCCGTCAGTGATGGTTTGGAGCTTGACGATGAGGTGTCTACGGACACCGCTGAGCCTGAATTTGACCTGGCTGCGGACCTCGGGCTTGATGAGTTGCCGAGCACTGAAGAGGGGATGTTTGATGCCGCATTGGCCGATCTGCCTGAGCCTGAAGAGGCGCTGGATGGTTTGTCCGAGCTTGCTGATGAAGAGGATGCTGAGTTGGACTTTCTTGCGGATACGGATGAGGCGGCAACTAAGCTGGACTTGGCCCGTGCTTATATCGATATGG
>Ga0209395_1003254_pt1 | contig 20341 bp, 18 predicted proteins | sample GOMGulsemesocosm_3_FD_184635 | JGI IMG/M metagenome (GOLD analysis project Ga0209395, IMG submission 184635) | Methane-oxidizing microbial communities from mesocosms in the Gulf of Mexico - GOM9D Gulf of Mexico (SPAdes) (version 2) | ecosystem: Environmental > Aquatic > Marine > Cold seeps... | reverse complement strand
TTGAAAATAACGAACTCGCTAACTGTACCTATCGTCATTATGATATAGATGCTGTGCGTCATTTGATGCGTGTAGCCGGTGGTTTAGATTCATTAGTATTGGGTGAACCGCAAATCTTAGGCCAAACTAAGCAATCGTTTGCTAAGGCTAAGCAATGTAAATCTGTCTCTCAAATTCTTGATAAACTATTCCAAAAAACGTTCACTGCTGCTAAACGCGTACGCACTGAAACAGAGATCGGCGCTAACGCTGTGTCTGTTGCCTTCGCTGCTGTTAGCTTAAGTAAACATATCTTTGATGACTTATCGAAAACTCGCGTATTACTAATTGGTGCGGGTGAGACGATTGATTTGGTTGCCACTCATTTAGCCGAACAAAACGTGCAAGAAATGATGGTGGCAAACCGGACTTTATCTCGCGCTCAAGGTTTAGCAGATAAATTTGGCGCCAGTATTTTAACGTTAGAAGAGATCCCTGATCATCTGCATAAAGCCGATATCGTGATCAGTTCGACAGCCAGTCCTTTACCTATTATTGGTAAAGGTATGATTGAAACGGCGTTAAAACAGCGTAAGCAGAAACCAATCTTCTTAGTTGATATCGCAGTTCCGCGTGATATCGAATCGCAAGTTGGTGAATTAGGTAATGCTTATTTATACACTGTCGATGATCTGCAAGGCATCATTGAGCAAAATAAAGAAGCCCGCCAAGATGCAGCGCAACAAGCTGAACATATTATTGCCGATGAAGCTAAACTGTTTGAAGAATGGGTTGCGTCACTTTCGAGTGTCGATTCTATTAAAGAGTACCGCCAGTCTGCAATGAATGAAAAGGAACTGCTATTAGAGCGTGCATTAATGGCGCTGCGTAACGGCGGCGACAGTGAAAAAGTACTGCACGAGCTTGCCAATAAACTAACCAATAAATTAATCCATGCGCCAACCCAAGCATTAGTTGCAGCAGGTAAGCGTGATAACGATGATGAATTGTTAGTCATTCGCAAAGTCGTCGGCTTAGACGAGCAAGAATAAACGAGACATTAAAGTTAAGCGTTAGTTATCGATAAACTGCGCTTAATTGTTATTTTCTAATACTAATTATCAATTTGTTATTTCGAGTATTAGTTTGTTATGCCGAGTTACAGCCTCAATATACTAGAAATCACACGAAAACATCGACTATTTCCCTGCATATGGGTATCCTTGCCGACCATTAGAGAAATATTTCATATTCAATCATCGAAGCACCACTATCAGACTTGGATGATCATTTACGGTAATACGAGAATAAAAAATGAAAGCATCGATCGTTACAAAATTAGAAGCCTTAATTGAACGCTATGAAGAAGTTCAAGCATTATTGGGTGAGATAGAGGTCATCAATGATCAAGATCGCTACCGCGCACTGACTAAAGAATACTCACAGCTAGAAGAATTGGTTGAGTGTTTTAAAAAATACCAAGATGCAAAAGACAGTTTCGAAAGCGCAGAAGAAATGCTGAAGGATGAAGATCCGGATATGCGTGAAATGGCTGTTGAAGAATATAAAGAATCCAAAGCAGCGGTAGAAACATTTTCCAAAGAATTAGAAATTCTGTTGTTACCGCGTGATCCAAACGATGCAAATAACTGTTATCTCGAGATCCGAGCTGGTGCTGGTGGTGATGAAGCTGCTATTTTTGCGGGTGACTTGTATCGCATGTATAGCAAGTATGCAGAGAAAAAAGGCTGGCGTTTATCAGTGATGAATCTGAGCGACAGCGATCAAGGCGGTTACAAAGAAGTTATCGTTAAGATGGAAGGTGAGGCTGTATTTGGTACCATGAAGTTTGAGTCTGGTGGTCACCGTGTTCAACGTATACCTGAAACTGAATCACAAGGTCGTATCCATACTTCAGCTTGTACTGTTGTGGTTATGCCGGAAGTGCCTGAATCTGAAGCAATTAGTATTAATACTGCTGACCTTAAAGTTGATACTTTCCGTGCGTCAGGCGCAGGTGGTCAGCACGTAAATAAAACCGATTCTGCAATCCGTATTACCCACATTCCAACGGGTACTGTTGTGGAATGTCAGGATGAGCGTTCACAACATAAAAACCGTGCACGCGCTATGTCTATTTTACAAGCACGTATTCAAGCGGCAGCCGATGAAGTTGTACGTTTAGAAGAAGAAAGCACCCGTCGTAGCCTAGTTGCAAGTGGTGACCGTTCTGAACGAATTCGTACTTATAATTATCCGCAAGGTCGTGTGAGTGATCACCGCATTGGTTTAACATTGTACCGTCTAAATGAAGTGATGGAAGGTGAATTGGACGTATTGGTACAACCAATTATTCATGAGTATCAAGCGGATCAGCTCGCTGCACTTGCAGCAGAACACTAGTTTGTAATGATTAAAACAGCAAAAGACATTGCCCATTGCGTTCGCTGGGCAACTGCACAGTTCGCGAATAGTGACAGTCCGAAGTTGGATGCTGAAGTATTGCTTTGTCATCTACTCGAGAAAGACCGCAGCTATTTATTTACCTGGAATGACAAGCCTGTCAGTGAGCAAGTGTGGGATGATTTTTCTGCACTCGTATTGCGTCGTCAACAAGGTGAACCAGTCGCCCATATCCTCGGTTACCGTGAATTCTGGTCGCTGCAATTAGAAGTTTCTGCTGATACCTTAATTCCACGACCTGATACTGAAATCTTAGTTGAACAAGCGCTAGCGCGTATACCTGCAAACAGTTGTACGGTATTGGATTTAGGTACTGGTACTGGTGCTATCGCACTCGCTATTGCTTCTGAATGCCCGCAAGCGCAAGTTACAGCTATTGAATATCAAATGGCCGCCGCTGAATTAGCCAAGCGCAACGCTAAACGTTGTCAGCTTAAATTAAACGTTTTGCAAGGCAGTTGGTACAAACCTCTAGCGCAAGCGCAGTTATTTGACGTGATTGTCAGTAATCCCCCTTATATCGAAGCGAATGATCCGCATCTTGCTCAAGGCGATGTGCGTTTTGAACCTTTGACGGCATTAGTGGCGGAAGGTAATGGTTTAGCTGACTTACAGCACATTATTACCGCAGGTGTGAATCACTTGAAAGATGCTGGCTGGTTACTCGTAGAACATGGTTACGATCAAGGCTCGGCGGTACGTGAATTATTTACTCAAGCAGATTACCAACAGGTAATGACTTACCAAGATTATGGCTGTAATGATCGCATTACCGTCGGACAAACCAAGAAGTGAATCTATGAACACTATTTTAGCACTACATCTTACAACATTAGCGCTTAGCATCAGCCTACACATTGCCAGTTTTGCATTGATGGTGACGAAATCACCTTATTTTGAAGATGAACGACTGATTAAAACAGGCCGTGTATTAGACATGCTAGCAGTCATGATGATTGCGTTAATTTGTTTTACTACTGGCATTGCACCGTTTGTAAATGACGTAATGACCGAGAAATTAATTGCAACAGGTACTTATGCCTTCATGGTGTTTATGGCACTCAGAAAAGGTAAAAACATGTTTTTCCGTAGTTTTGCTTTTGCTGGCAGTATCGGCTGGTTATTCTACGTGTATTCTCTTTCAGTACACGGCGAAGTATATTTGTTGAGGTAAATAAATGGAACAAGATATAAAACAGCCTGTGATTGACGCTGATAATGAAGACAGTGTACTTACTGAAGAACAAGCTCTCAGTCATGACAATGACAACAGCGATGCTGAGTTTAGTGATGAATTTGACGGTGAATTTGAAGATTTAATCGTTGATGATGTAACAATTGCGACGTTATCTGCACTTGAAGTGATCATGGATATGCCACTATTGGAAGGCGCTGTTGACCAATTGAGTGAACTAGTTGGCATGATTGAAGCTGACATGCAGGGATTGGAGAGTCAATCTGAGCGTCGTGATCAGCTATTATATCTATTCTATCAGCAACTGGGTTTTTGTGGACAATGGCGTAAATGGCTAGAGCTAGATAGCGTGTTGTTGCATAAGGTGATTGAAACCCGTAATGGCGTGCCAATTTCGTTAGGCACCTTGTTCATTCATCTTGCTGAATATTTTGATGTCGATGTTGATGCTATCCTGTTTCCAGCACAATTTGTGCTGCGTTTTAATGATGAGCAAGACGGTAAAATATATGTTGACCCAGCTAATGGTGACATATTAACGCGCCATAAATTAGAAGTATTATTGCGCGGTATTGAAGGCAATCACGTTCAATTGGATGAAAATGATTTGATTGTGGCTAGCAATGAAGGCCATTACCATCGTTTGCTGCAAGTATTAAAAGCAGCGTTGATCCGTGACGAGCATTTTTCATTTGCGTTACGCTGTATTGACCTGATTTTATTGATGGATCCTGAAGACCCCTATGAAGTAAGAGACCGTGGTTTCTTATTGCAGCAACTAGACTGTAATCAGTTAGCCAGCGAAGATTTTGCTTACTTTATTGAGCAATGCCCTGATGATCCGATTACACGCGTATTGAAGTCACAAATTGAAGAATTGTCAGCAGCGGTTGATACTGTGCATTAAGCTCATTAAGCTCATTAAGCGATTACATTCTTAGCAAAAGCATTTATAACAGATTTATTTTTTTAAAGGTAACTAAACATGACTGCAAAGATAGTTAAAATTGGTAACGATATTCAATGTTCAAATGAACTACCTTTCGTATTATTTGGTGGTATCAATGTTTTAGAAGACGAAGCAAGCACACTGCGTGCGGTTGAAGCTTATAAAACAGTGACAGATAAACTGGGTATTCCATATATCTTCAAAGCGTCATTTGATAAAGCTAATCGTTCTAGCATCCATTCTTTCCGTGGTGTAGGAATGGAAGAAGGCTTACGCATTTTTCAACGCGTAAAAGAAGAGTTCAACGTGCCAATCATTACTGATGTGCACACTGAAGCGCAATGTCAGCCAGTTGCCGATGTTGTTGATGTTATTCAATTGCCTGCGTTTTTAGCGCGTCAAACAGACTTAGTACAGACTATGGCTGCGACAGGCGCCGTGATCAATGTGAAGAAGCCACAGTTCATGTCTCCGCACCAAGTTGCTAATATTGTTGATAAGTTTATTGAATGCGGTAACGATCGTATTATTTTATGTGAACGTGGCCATTGTCATGGTTATGATAATCTTGTTGTTGATCCGCTAGCATTTGGCGTGATGAAAGAACAAACACAAGGTTCACCGATCATTTTAGATAGTACTCATGCAACGCAACAGCGTGATGCTGGTAGTGCTGCTTCTGGTGGCCGTCGTAAGCAAGTACCAGAATTAAGCTTTGCTGGTCTAGCGACTGGTATTGCAGGTCTGTTTATCGAGTCACATGCAAATCCAGACCAAGCGCGTTGTGATGGCCCATCGGCATTGCCATTTGCTAAGTTAGAACAGTTTTTAACGCAAGCGAAAGCACTCGATGATCTAATTAAAGGTTTTCAGCCAATCAACATTGATTAATTGATAGCTAGATAAAGAAATAGTAATTATGGAAGAGGGCTTATTTTAGCCCTTTTTTTATATCTGCAGTATGGTGCGCATTAACAAATTGGTCATAAGCAAAAAAGCAGGCAAAAAAAAGCGCTGTATAAGCTACAGCGCTAATAACCTTTAACTAAGTCAAACAAAAGAATGCAGTTAAAGGCTAAAGTAAGAATTACTTACCGCTCGAACAAATGGGCTCAAGCAAACAAACACAACATTGCATAATAAAGACGAACTCAAATAACTAAATCTTATTAATTGTAATAACGAAAAAACGTAATTTTATTAATTCAAATACTAGTAACAAGCGATATCTTCCGTACACATGCGGCTACTATAGATATTTACTGGTATTATGACAACTGACAAATTATAATGTTTCACATTAGTTTATCTTATGCGAAATGGTTGGTTTATATGTCCCGTCGATTACCTCCTCTAAATGCGCTACGTATGTTTGAAGCGGCAGCGCGCCACCTTAGTTTTACACGCGCTTCGGAAGAACTTTTTGTTACTCAAGCAGCAGTAAGTCATCAGATAAAATCATTAGAAGAATATCTGGGTTTAAAATTATTTCGTCGCCAAAACCGCGCGTTATTTTTAACCGAAGAAGGGCAAAGCTACTTTCTGGATATTAAGGACACGTTTAGCTCGCTGGTGGATGCTACAGAGCGTTTATTAGCGCGTGGAGCGAAAGGTTCACTGACTGTGAGTCTACAACCTAGCTTTGCGATTCAATGGCTAGTACCACGCTTATCGAAATTTGCTGAACTGTATCCAGACATTGATGTGCGTATTAAAGCGGTAGATATGGATGATGGCTCGCTGACGGATGATGTCGATGTAGCGATTTATTACGGCCGCGGTAAATGGAAAGACCTGAATGCTGAGAAGTTACATACCGAATATTTAGTGCCAGTATGTTCGCCATTGTTATTGAATGGCGCTAAACCGCTAAAAACGCCGAGTGACTTACAATTTCATACCTTATTACATGATACTTCGCGTCGCGATTGGACGGCTTGGTTTAAACAAGGTGGTATTACTGGCGTGAATGTTAATCAAGGACCAATATTTAGCCACACCTCTATGGTGCTGCAAGCTGCTGTTCATGGTCAAGGGATCGCGTTAGGACACAGTGTTCTCGCACAACCAGAGATTGATGCTGGCCGCTTGGTTTGTCCGTTTAACGATGTGCTCGTGAGCAAAAATGCTTATTACGTGGTTTGCCGCGAAGACCAATATGAATTAGGTAAAATTGTAGTATTTCGTGACTGGATGTTATCGCTGGTCAGTAAAGAACAGCGCGACTTTGTTGAAAGTTGATTAGAACAATTAATGTGATCTGGCAGCAGTTAGTCCTTGGTGATACCTGACTAAGCGGTTAGACTGTGCCACTTTTATTTATCAGCAGTATTAAACCGATACTGACAGCTAAATCGTCTGTACTATTGATGGCGAAATGAGGTTACTACAATGAATGGTGTTTTATTATATTGCCGCCCAGGCTACGAAAAAGAATGTGCTGCAGAAATTCAAGCGCGCGCGACAGCGATGGAAGCTTACGGCTTTGCAAAAGTTAAACCGGGCACTGGTTACGTGGTATTTGAATGCCATAATGCCGAAGATGTTGATCATATAGCTAAAAAGCTGCCGCTTGATTCGCTTATTTTCGCTCGTCAAATTATTGCATTGCATGCGCGTGTTGACGATATGCCTTTATATGACCGTGTTAACCCAGTGGTTACGGCTTGTGAAGGTTTAGAAGGTCTTGGTGAATTACGTGTAGAAATGCCAGATACTAATGAAGGTAAAGAGCTTTCAAAATTCTGCCGTAAATATACAGTGCCACTGCGCCAATCACTGCGTAAATCAAACTATTTATTAGCCAAAGAAAATAAAAACCGCCCTGTTTTACATGTATTTTTCATTGATAATATCAGCGTCTATATCGGCTATTCATATAGCTTTAATAACTCGCCATTACCAATGGGCATCATGCGTTTAAAATTCCCATCAAAATCACCAAGCCGTTCAACGCTGAAATTGGAAGAAGCATTCCATACCTTCATTCCAGCGAATGAATGGGATAAGCGTCTCGGTGGTGGTATGAAAGCGGTCGATCTTGGTGCATGTCCGGGTGGTTGGACTTATCAGTTAGTACAACGCAGCATGTTTGTTATCGCTATTGATAATGGTGCGATGGCGCAAAGTCTGATGGATACAGGCCAAGTGAAGCATTTTGAAGAAGATGGCTTTAAATACGAACCTGCAAAAACAGTGGTTGCTTGGACTAACCGAAAATTAAACGGTAATAAAATTAAAGTGCCAGAGAACCCATCTGTGGATGTGTTGGTTTGTGACATGATTGAAAAACCAGAACGGGTAGCACGCTTGATGTGTAAATGGTTATTAAATGCTTGGTGTAAAGAAGCTATCTTTAACCTTAAACTGCCACTTAAACGTCGTTACCATACACTGGAAGATTGCTTAGAGATCTTAAATAAACAACTCGATGACCGTTTTGTTATTCAAGCTAAGCACTTATACCATGACCGTGATGAAGTGACAGTGCACGTGATTTGGCGTAACTTCCTTGGGGATTCTAGCCTTAAGTTGTAGTTTATAGATAAGATAACAAACAAAAAAGCCATTAACGCAGTGACGTTAATGGCTTTTTTGTATCTATTTATGTGCTCAGTAAAATTGAGCTAAACAGTTTTTAGCTCAATTATCTTTAAATAAGCAGAGCTTATAGGCGCTCTAAGATTGCTTGAGTGAAATCTGTTGTGCCGTGAGTACCGCCAAGATCGGCTGTAGTTCGGTCACCAGATTCAATCACGTCACGTACTGCGTTGCGGATATTGTCTGCTTGAGTTTTCATATTCAAATATTCTAACATCTGAATTGAAGCAAGAATTACAGATGTTGGGTTTGCTAGGTTTTTACCTGCGATATCTGGTGCGCTACCGTGAACAGCTTCAAAGATGGCGACGTCTTCACCGATGTTTGCGCCTGGAGCCATGCCTAAGCCGCCAACTAAACCAGCACAAAGATCAGATAGAATGTCACCGAATAAGTTAGTTGTCACAATTACGTCAAAACGTTCAGGATACATAACTAAGTTCATGCAACATGCATCTACAATCATTTCTTCAGATTCTATTTCAGGGTAACGCAGAGCAACTTCACGAGCGACTTCGAGGAATAAACCAGATGTCGTTTTTAAGATATTCGCTTTATGTACCGCTGTTACTTTTTTACGGCCTTCTGATTTTGCTAGTTCATAAGCAGCAACACAGATTTTTTCGGCGCCAACACGGGTGATAATACTTTTTGCTTCTGCTTCGCTACGATCATCGGAGATCGTTTGACCAACACCAGAGTACATACCTTCTGTATTTTCACGCACAGTAATGATATCGATGTTTTCGTAACGGCTACGAGTGCCTTTAAAAGACAATACAGGGCGTAAGTTAGTAAATAAATTGAAGTGCTTACGCATAGATACATTGATTGATGTAAAACCAGCACCAACTGGTGTCGTTAAAGGACCTTTTAAAGCGACTTTGTTTTTTGCAATCAGATCAAGCGTTGCTTGTGGAAGTAATTCAGTTGTTGTTTCTAGTGCAACTAAACCTGCTTCAGCGTAATCATAGGCGAAATTACAGCCGGCTTTATCTAAAATTTGAATTGCTGACTCAATGATATCAGGGCCAATACCGTCACCTGGAATTACTGTGATTCTTGTTTGCGTCATACATATTCCTTATCTGCTGAACTTGCTTTCAAATGAAAATTTTTTGTTGCCGTATGGTAACAAAACATCGCCTGTATGTTAATGTAGAACCTGCTGTTATTCAGTTAAATAGCCTAGTTAAAATCTGATTTATGTTGTTTTCTTGGCATAGATCGAGCTTTTTAGGATCTTGTTACCTAACAACTTCTGAATAGCGCAGATCTTTTAAATTAAAGCCTAGAGGAATATCAATTCTTAAACGAGCTAATTGCTGGGTAATATAGGCCATGTCTTTATGTTTAGTTAGTTTTGTCGCAGTGCCTTTAGTAAGATCGCTACTCGCATAAATTGCATCAAGGGTGCCATGCTCAATTAATAATTGCGTTGCGGTTTTTGGACCGATTCCGGCAACACCTGCAAGATGGCTACCTGAAATCCCCGTCAATGCCCAAAAGTCAGCTAATTGATCTGGGCGCACGCCAAACTTATCGGCAACGAATTGGTCGTCGAGCCAACGCTTGTTGAAATAATCTCGAATTTGAATATAAGGACGTAATAGCTGGCAATAGCCTTTGTCGGTCGAGATGACCGTTACTTGTTGCTGCTGTGCTGACATTTTAATAGCCAAGGTGGCAATTAGGTCGTCTGCTTCATCACTGTCAGTGAGTAATGAGTCGACATTGAGAGCCCACAGATCATCTTGAATTAATCCCATCGCGGCTTGTAGTTCACTTGGCATAGGCTTGCGGTTGGCTTTGTATTCAGGGTAGATCTCATGACGCCAACCAGTGGCTTCGGCATCAAACACAGCAACAACATGGGTTGGTGCTGTGATAGACAATAGCTTACGAACAGCTTGTTTGATGGTATCACGGGTGGCTGATATTTGTGTTTCAGCGGTGTCGTTGTGATTCAATTGCACCGCATGAATACGCCGGATTAAATTTAAAGCATCGATAATAAGTAAATGATTTTTAGACATAGCCACGCATTGATAAATTGATTAGTTAATAGGTAAGTTTTACTAAATTAAGTTGATTTGACGATTTCATAACAGGGTTGGTATTTACTGCCTGGTAATTTCATTCTATTTTGCTTGATGAAATTTTTAAGTAAATTATCCATTAACTGCATTAACTTGGCATCACCTTGCAGTTTAAAAGGGCCATTTTTTTCAATGGACTTGATACCTGAATCTTTAACATTGCCGGCTACTATACCAGAAAATGCCTTCCTTAGGTTCATAGCTAGTAACTCGGGTGCTTGGTCTAAGCTAAGGTTTAAATTCGCCATATGCTGATGGCTAGGGATAAAAGGCTGCTGGAAATCGAGTTCTATTTTCAGGCTCCAGTTATAAGAATAAGCATCACCAATGGCGCGTCGATATTCATAGGTTTTTAACATGGCTTGCTTCATTATTTGTGCAGCACTGGCGGCATCATCAATAATGATTTGATAATACCTTTGAGCTTCAAAGCCAAGCGTGGCACCGATAAATTCATCGATAATCATGAAGTATTCTTCACTTTCTTTCGGGCCGGTTAATACGATAGGTAAGGGCTGACGCTTATTTTCTGGATGCATCATGATGCCAAGAAGATAGAGCAATTCTTCAGCTGTACCTGCGCCACCGGGAAAGATTATAATACCATGAGCTATGCGTACAAAGGCTTCGAGACGTTTTTCAATATCAGGTAAGATTACTAATTCATTCACTATCGGATTAGGTGGCTCGGCAGCAATAATACTCGGCTCAGTTAAGCCTAAATAGCGACGTTGTTTTACTCTTTGTTTAGCGTGACCCACAGTGGCGCCCTTCATTGGTCCTTCCATAGCACCGGGTCCACAGCCTGTACAGATATTTAGTTCTCTCAGACCTAGTTCATGGCCGACATTTTTGGTGTATTCATATTCTGGAGAGCGAATTGAATGCCCCCCCCAACACACTACCATGTCGGGATCGGATTGCGGTTTGATAATACGAGCGTTGCGTAGAATGGAAAAAACCTGGTTAGTCAAAAATGACGACAGTTCTTTTTTAGGGACTGGTGCGGAGTCTATGTAGCTATTTACATAAAGGATATCGCGTAATACTGAAAATAAATGCTCTTGAATACCGAGAATTATTTCGCCATCAACGAAGGCTTGCTCTGGGGCGTTATGCAGTTCTAGTTTGACTCCGCGTTCTCGTTGTACAACGCTGATTTCAAAGTTACTGAAGGCCTTTAGGATTTCGCTACTCGAGTCGGTGCGAGAGCCGGAGTTAAGCACGGCAAGAGAACAGTTACGAAATAATTGATAGAGGTCGCTGGTGGCTGTTTGTTGTAAGCGATCTACTTCGAGCTGTGAGAGTAGATCCATGCTACCAACAGGATTGATATGTGTGATCATATGAGCTCCTTGAGTGAAAGCCCACTATAAACAGTGATTGACTCGTTTATAGTGGATTAGTCTCACTAAGTTTAGAGCTTAATCATCACTTTATCTCGTCCAGAGCTTTTCGCTTCATAAAGTGCCTTATCTGCACGTTCAAAAGCATCTGTTACATCTTTGTCATCTTCGATAAAGCGGGTCGCACCAATAGAAATTGTGATAGTAACTTGCTGACCTTTAAATCTAAATGGAATAGTCTTAATTGCGTTACGCAATCTTTCTAGTGGGTGCATCATTTCAGTTTCGCTTAGATCCTGAAGTAGCACAACAAATTCCTCACCGCCAAAACGAGCGATGAAATCAGTATCTTTGATGGTTTTTTGCAGTGCTCTAGCGACAATTTTTAAGGCTTTGTCACCTGCAATATGACCAAAGGTATCATTGATCGATTTGAAATTATCGATATCGACAATCGCCATCACTAAGTTGTTTTGGTAACGCTGCCAGCGTTTGAATTCAAGCTTGAAGCGTTCATCAAGTGCAGAGCGATTATATACCTGAGTTAACGTATCTAAATAGAGTTTGTGTTGTTGTGCTTCTAAACGCTGAGTATGCATGAGCGTTTCTTTTTTCAAGCTATTTAGTTGAGACTGAATAGCTCGAAGTTGCTCTTCTAAACGGATTTTCTCTTGTAGTAGCTTTTCATTTTGATCAACCGTCGCGGAAATAACCTCTAAGCCTTGTTGTACATTCTGACGTGTTTCTTCAATATTATTACTGGTACTAATATCCAGGTCGAGGATATCAATACGTTCTCGAAGAGAAGCTAAAATATCAATTTGTTTATTATTAATTTTGTCGTTATCTGACATTGAGTTATCAAACTTGAAGCTAATGTTATTGAGCTCTTCAACGACTGTGTTCAGGAAAGTTTTTGCTGCAAGGCGTTCTTCTCGCGCACCTTCGATAATGTTATTGATAACTTGAATACAGATTTCAACTAATTCGTGACCTTCAATGCCGACGATAAGGCGTTGACGAATTTTTTTTAGGTTTGAACCATAACCGCCGTTAAAGTCGAGTTCATTGATTAAGCGTTGTAAGTCGTTGCAGATATTTTGGTGTACTTTTTCACAAGATGCGTCGCTGGCATTATCTACTGGTTGGGATTTTTGCAGGTTTTTAACTGCGCCATGGTAGATAAAAAATAGTGATTTTATTTTACTTTGCAGACTGACGATAGAGCTATCTTGCGGTGCAGAAATTATGGTATTTAGCTCTTGCTTCAGCTCTTCATCATCTTTAGTTAAATTTTGCAGCGATTTAGCGGCTTGAACTGTAGCGCTATTACTTAATTTAATTGTGTCGGAAAGCAGGGTTGGATGTAGCATAAGATGACGTTCAACCGCTTTGATTTTGTCGACAATTTCACTATCTGAAGAAGCTCGTTCTAATGAGGATTTTAATCTACTTGCTTCAGTATTAAATTCATTTTCAATGCCTTTTGTCGCACTGAGTAGACGCGAAATAAATGATAGCAGCATCGCTGTATTCATTTTTTGCTGTGCACTAGGTCCATCTTTCAGTGGTGCAGAACTAGGATCAGAGGAAATCGGCATTATCATTGTCCAAAAAATTTAACGATTAATAGTTTCAGCTTACCATTGTTGCTGACACTAACGAAGAAAATAAACTTGAGTATTTGCTATAAACTACCAATTTATATCGTTTTTATCGGCGGATGAAACCACCTTAATTAAACCTTTCTCAATTGCCTGTTTAGATCTAGGCCAAATATCGCCGTGAAAGAATGCTGGTTGGGTGTAAGTAAGGGCGCTTAGCTGTACCCAGCTATTTTTATACTGCATTTGATTGAGTTTTATTGCTGATGAAAGTGCCAGTGTAGCAACATCTAATAACTTTTCGGCACTGATAGATGTAGGATATTTGTACAAAAACGGATGGCAAACCATACCGATAGAGATGTTATTCTCAGATGTTATCGGATTATCAAACTTTTGGAACCAGTCAACGATCATATTGCTTACTAATTCTGGATCGTAGTTTTTGTTGTTTTTTTTAATCAGTAGTAATTGGTTATCGTTCAATTGAAATAGAAATTCACTGCCTTTTAATTGCGTTTCGAGATAGCTTCCCAGTACTGTTTGTACTTGGTTAAACATAGATAAGCTATACATCTCTCGGATTGGTTGCAGAAAATCGAGATTAATAATGGCGCAAGTATAAACAAAATTCTGTTTATCTGAATATTCCCAATCTGAGAAGTAGCGTGCTTCCTGCAGTGGCGTCGGTATGTAGCTTTTTAAGCAGTGATAATTACGCAAACCAGTGATGGGATGCAAGTCTTGAGCACTGCTCTGTTGATCTATGGTTTCACCTTGCTGTCGTAGCGATTTCTTACTGCTGAAATACAGATAGAGGATCACGATTAGGGCAATCAATAAGAAGATGGTATTGAGGATCAAGTTTTGTTTGGCTTTGAGTGCTTGGGCTAATTTTAGGTTCAGTTGATCTATTTTCTGAGCGCGTATTTCTTGGCTCTCGGCATGATTGGTTATTGGTACTTGTTTCTTGTTTTCAAAGCTGCTGAGTTTGTTATAGCGCACGTATTGCTTATAATTTGATAAAGCCTTTTGGTATTGACTCGTTTCTTCATAAGCGATGGCAAAGTATAGATAAACGGTTTCGAGCAATTGGTTGTTATTAATTTTCTGTGCCAATAGTAGCGCACGGTTTAGACGGACTAATGCTTTGCTGTGATGCTGCTGTTGTAACGATAAATTGGCAAGGTCAACCAGTGATTCAAGCAGTTCTTTGTTTTGCTTATTTTGACTAAATAGCTGCTCTGCCTTGGCTAAATATTTTTCGGCTAGTTTGTAATTACCCATCTGCAGGTAAGTCTTACCAACTTCGAAATAAACGACATTTGCTTGATCTTTTTCATTGAATATTTTCAGTAAATCTAGTGCATTAAAGTAATACACCAAAGACAAATTATACTCCTTTATCTTGCGGTGCATATTTGCCAGTTCTAATAGCGATGTAGATAACTGTAATTGATTGCCAAGATTTTGATAAAATTGTGCAGATTGATTGGCATAGTTAATGGCAAGCTTATAGTTTTCTTGGCTAATGTAAGTTTGGCTCATTTGTTTGCTGAGCAAGCCATTGAGAATATCTGTATTGTTGAGCAACAAGCTTTCAGCTTTGTTATAAGCATTTAGAGCGAGGGAAAGTTTATTCTGCTTTTCATAAGTCTGGCCAATTGCGTAGGCTATCCAAGCGGCATTATTATTCAGCGGGGTTTTCTGAGCAAATTGCTCAGCTTTGCTAAATGCCGCCATGGCTGAATCATAATCTAATAATCTTAGCGCAATTTCTCCTTCGATATAATACAAAGCAAAGTAGCCATTATCTGTCGGGTTATAGCTGTTGTTATCGATCTGCTCCATTACTTTGCCGATATTATAGCGAGCTACTTGCACATCAGCCAAAATTGGCGATTGTGCGAGGATATGACTTTTGATTAGTAAACCTTGCTGGACGAGATGCATTGGAACATTACTGTCGTCATTTTGTAATATTTTCTCTAGTAGGATACTGGCTTGGGCAATATGACCAGCATAGTAATAACACAGCGCTTTTTGCTGGTTTACTAATACGATATCTGAATAAGTAACTGAATTATTTCTGATGCTGCTGAGCCTTGCCGTTTCAGTGATAACGTGAGTTTTTTGCGTTTGCAGGAATTCATCAATATCTTGAATGCATTGATATGGCTGGCTAAATTGTAGTTTTTGACTTGCGTTTAAACTGCTCGGTAGTTGTAATTGATCAAATAAACTTGCATTTGTACCGCTAGCGAAGATAAACAATAGGCATATGTAACAGCGTAAGATCATAATTTCCATATCGATTGAAGGCGTATGTTGGCGCTCAATACATATCCTTATAAATTTAAGTGCTTTCCAGCGCAGATATCATTAGCAAAATGATTGCGGTTAATTTAGCAATCAGTAGTTGAAGTAGTAAAGCATTTTATTTGTTTTATTCACTAATACTGAGTGTGTAGTGATGGATCTCTGTATTAGTGACACTAAAATTGCAGAAATATTATTGACGGATCAAGCGAGTATTCGAGATAGTCGCTGTGGTATTGGTACGCATTGGGTTGATATCTAGACCGCCTCGACGAGTATAACGCGCGTAAACCGTTAAGCTGTTCGGCTGACAATATTGCATAATATCAGTGAAGATACGCTCAACACATTGTTCATGAAACTCATTGTGTTGACGGAAAGATATTAGGTAGCGCAATAGTGCTTCTTGACTAATCTTAGGTCCAGTGTAATCAATATAAACACTGCCCCAATCTGGTTGGTTCGTCACTAAGCAGTTCGATTTCAGTAAATGACTATATAGGCTGTCAGCAACAATATCACTGCTGTCTGCTGCATCTTGTAATAACGCGGCATCGAATTTGTAGTTATCTACTTCGATATCTAGGTGATCAATGCAAGTACCCGTTAATAATTCAATTTGACTCGGTGCTTTATCCAAGTCATCAAATAGGGTGATTGCAACTTTGCCTTCGGCGCACGCCGACAAATCTTTTTCTAATGCTGCTTTTACGGTAGCGCTATCCTCGAAACGAGTCTGATTGAAACTGTTTAGATACAGTTTGAATGACTTTGATTCGATTAAGTTAACACTGGTTGCGCATAACTTCATTTCGGCAACGGCTACGATTGGCTTACCTTTGCTATTTAACCAAGATAATTCATATAGGTTCCACAAGTCATAACCTGTAAATGGCAGGTCATTACCTAGGGCTAAATCGTCACGGTTAAGTTGACGGGGAACAGGTTGCAATAAGCTCGGTTGGTAAATTGAGATATATTCGGTTTTTTGGCCTAGGTTTAACTTTTCTAAAGCCGAAGAATTCTGGTAACGCTGCTTGCTTGTCATTTGTTGTTCCATTAATCGCCCGTCATCCATGGTGAGTCCCATGTTGCTGGGTTTAGATGTTATTACTTGAATGAATGATTGTAATAAATTTTCTCTGAGAGTGATATGCTGGCGGGATAAAATAGCGTTATTTAAGGAATTATCATGACAACTGCAGTTTCATCAGCGCTAGCTGATTTTTATCAAGCTTATGCCGAGCAATCACAAAGCCAGCAGGTTAAACCCGCTCAAATCTTCGATCCTGAATGGGATTCGACGTGTTTTTTAGCTGGTAGCGAAGAGCGCGATGGTGAAATTTATCGTTTTTGGCAACCGGTAAAGCGAGATGGTAAAATCGATTTTGCCAATATTGAAAATGCTTTAGAGATCAGTTTAGATAAGCAAATTGATGCATTTTTTGGCGACTATTATAGCGACCATATTTATGCAGACTTCAATGGTGAAATTGTCGGTTTGGTGCAAGTGTGGAATGAAGACGATTTCATTGGTTTGCAAGAGAACTTAATTGCGCACTTATTGATGAAGAAGAAACTTAAACAATCACCGACTTTGTTTATTGCCACTTGTGATGATGAAATGGACATTATTGCTATTGATAATACTAACGGTGCAGTAGTAAAAGAACGCCTCGGTAAAGGTATTAGCGCAGTGTTATCGCCTGATTTAGCCAGTTTCATTACCCAGCTAAAGCCAGTTTTTAGTGATGAGTTTATGGCTTAGTAATACTCGTTTTGCTAATTAACCTAACTTGGAATAAAGCATACAGGTTTAAGGATTTAGATTTTTCGGTACAAAATATCTTTTGCATGGATGCAAAAGCCAAGCATTCATGGATAAACTTGCTACGTTTTTGCTTGAAAGAATCTAAATTCTTAAGTCGATTTAGGGTAGTTAACTGTACAACAAAGTATATTTATTATCACCAAGGCAAGTTGGATACGATCCGACAGCTATCGCATTTAAAATCAAAGATCCCCTGAATAGGCTCAGCCAATAGCCAGTTACCTTGGCAGTTCGGACAGCGACGCGCTTTGGCTTGTGTATCTCGTTCACCATCATCACCGTACTCTTCTTTGCATTCTTTTTCGCAATCCTCTTTATCTTCCACTTGCTCTTCATCGATATGATAAAGATAATAATAAGTCGGAATATTGTTTTGTTGTTCTATCTCTTTTGCTAGTTTAGAACCCGTTTTATTTAATGGGCTTAGCCAATCAGTTAAGCTTTCACGGCATGGCTTAGCTAACGTAGTGCCATGCATTTGCAATTCATCTGCGCAACTCCAATCGATTTGCCAACGTAGTAATTGTTGATGATCACCTGTGGTTGTCGGTACTTTATAAAGCGGCACTGGCGCAAGGTGTTCACCACAACGTAATGGCGAGCAAGTACTGAGGTAATGAGTATATAAAACCTGCCACGATCTAGAATCACAAGGGTCGGTATTATCAGAATGTAAATCCATGCCAGTGATACGAATCTGTGGTTGTAATAGGCCTACATCAGCTAAGGTTTGTAATTGAATTTTAACTTGCTCTGAATGGTTTTTATGTTGCAAGCTATCTTCTTCGGGGCAAACAACACGAGTGACAAATACGCCATCATGCATGCTGGTAGGGAATTCACGACCTAGGATCTGGCCGTTATAACGTAAAGCATCAATGAGCTGAGTAATACCGTCATTAACAGCATCAATAGTACTATCTTGATAGCACTCAAAAGTAAGTTCTGCAGTGAACAATTTTATCTTCCTATGCAATAGCTGAATTAATCTGCCAGTAAAGTTTGCTTAATGCTAACGAGTTCCGTTTTTAGTAACTGAACTTCTTGTTGTAATTGGCTTATTTCAAGCTGTAGAGGCGTAATGGCCGCGGCTATGTCATTTGGGATCTTGGTTTCAGACGCCGTTGTTTGTGGTATTTGCGGTTTACTGTTGGGATCAAATCGCCATGTTTTTAACGTTTCAATAATATCGCGCATATTCGCAGGCTGTTTTAAGCGAGATTTGATTAACGCGACGCTGGGCTTTTTGCCTTCGTGGGCAAGCTGGTTTGCAGCGTCATGGATATGTTGATTCGTTGTCACTGTCATCACCTCTGGTTGCTGGCGTTATTATTAACACAATGCCAAGTTAAGTTGCCATATTATCAGGCTTTTCTTAACATGACATCGAGTTGATCAATAACTTCCGCCCAGTCGGCGTCTTCATAGATAGCTTCGCGAATAAACTGTGCTTGGGATGGGTTCCAAAAACTAGCTTGGTATAGGTGGGTGCCCGAAGCCAAGGAGTGCTGACTAATAAAGCGTTTGATACTTAATTCATCATCGGCTAAGCCCAATTGCGCGAATAGGTTGGATAGACTTTGAGTGGATAAAAACATCGTACTGCTCCCTGTGTTTTTTCTCAGTATAGCCAGTAATCCGCTATCAGTCTAAGTCATCCAGACGACGCGCAGTGCCAGTAAAATAAGCACAGCACCGGAAACTCGATCAATCAATACTGCACGGCTTTTTAGTTTATCGATGAGTTTCGGGCTAGATAACATAAAGGTAATTAAAGTGTACCAAAGTCCATCAACGATCAAAGGTGTTGCAACGATAATAGCTTGGCTGCTCGGGCCGTTAGCAAGCGCAACAAATTGACTGAATAAAGCGATGAAGAAAATAGCAATTTTAGGACTAAGTAGAGATATGAATAAACCTTCTCGAGCAGACTGCCAAACACTGACGGTTTCTCCTGATTCTAACTTCGCTGCAACACCAGCTTTAGAGCGCAGTGCGTTAACACCTAAATAAGCCAGATAAGCGGCGCCAGCATAGCTAATGCCTTTAAACAGTAATGGAGATTGCTGTAATAATACCGCCAAACCGATAATCGTCACGAAAGCATAAACGCCGATACCAAAGGCATGCGCCCAAGCTGCAGCGAGGCCGTTTTTACGTCCGCCTGCCAAGCTGTGTTTTGCAACCATAGCGAGGCTTGGCCCTGGTGACATAGCGCCTAAAATGCAAATAGTGAAAAGTGATAACCAAACTGTCAGTGTCATTGTGTGTCTCTCTTAATGAAACGATGAGGATTGTTGAAATAAATAATCGTTGTTGCAGAGACAGTAACAAAGCGTGGTCATTATTTGAAATCAGAAGAAATCATTAAGCTTATGATTTTAAATCATGATGATGTCGATTAAGAGCGACTAAGCTTCATAACCAATGGAGTACTGCGAATTTTCCATCACTTGCTTAATGTTATTGCGAGCCCACTGGTGAGCGAGGTCTTGATCGTGTTTGGGATGCCAGAGTAGCCAGTATTTATGTACTGGGGTATCGAGCGGCAAAGGTTGGAAGCAGATATCTAAATGTTGACTGAGGTTGTTGGCAATATGGAAAGGTAACACCATTAGATAATCACTTTGGCCAAGCACGTTAAAGGCCGCTGAGAAAAACGGTACTTTCAGCGCGATATGACGTTGCTTGCCAATCTTCTGTAAGGCTTTATCCAAATAACTATCTTTATCACCACCGCCAGTCACGCGGATATGGTTGTAAGCTAATAAATCATCAACGCTGAGCTTAGACTGTACTTGCTGCTTTTTTTGTAGAGATTGAGTGATTGATTGAGCAAGCGATTGAGTAAGTGGGTGGCCTTTACGCATGACACAGACTGAGCGATCACAGCCAATTTGAGTACTTGATACACCCTGTGGCTTTTCAGGTAACATGGTTGATGCCAGTTGAATAG
>Ga0209395_1003253_pt1 | contig 20356 bp, 19 predicted proteins | sample GOMGulsemesocosm_3_FD_184635 | JGI IMG/M metagenome (GOLD analysis project Ga0209395, IMG submission 184635) | Methane-oxidizing microbial communities from mesocosms in the Gulf of Mexico - GOM9D Gulf of Mexico (SPAdes) (version 2) | ecosystem: Environmental > Aquatic > Marine > Cold seeps... | reverse complement strand
CAATTCTTCTGCTTCTGCCATTAATTCTATTGCTGGACCAATATTTTGAATTCCCTGTTTGGTTAATTTTTGAAAGGTTACCTTCTTTACAAAGCTGTCTAAAGAAACGCCACTATAATTTTTAGCGTATCCATTTGTTGGTAGTGTGTGATTTGTTCCACTAGCATAATCTCCAGCACTTTCACAGCTGTAATTTCCAATAAATACAGAGCCAGCATCCGTAATAGCATCTAGCCAATTATCAGCTTTATCTGAAGCAAGGATTAAATGCTCTGGGGCATATTCATTACTAAATTGTATACAATCACTAATTGTTTCTAGCACAATTGCACTACTGTGTTTTAATGCTTGTGTAGCAATATCAACTCGAGGCAATTCAGCCAATTGTTTTGTGATCTCTGCGGTAGTAGCTTCAATTACTTGTTCATTATCAGAAAGTAATATGACCTGACTATCAGTACCGTGTTCTGCTTGTGATAATAAATCGGCTGCCACAAATGCAGGATTGCTAGTTTCATCTGCAATAACCAATACTTCGCTTGGTCCTGCAGGCATGTCAATAGCAATACCACTTAATTGAACCAATTCTTTTGCTTTAGTAACAAACTGATTCCCTGGGCCAAATATTTTATATACTTGAGGTATTGATTCGGTTCCATAGGCCATTGCAGCAATAGCTTGCGCACCGCCTGATTTATATATTTTTGTAATTCCAACAAGATTAGCAGTATATAAAATTGCAGGGTGAATTTTACCTTCTCTATTGGGAGGGCTACACAATACAATTTCTTTGCAACCTGCTAGTGAGGCAGGAACTCCTAACATTAAAATAGTAGAAAATAAAGGAGCAGAGCCTCCAGGGATGTACAAGCCAACTTTTTCAATAGGCAAGCTCTTTCTCCAACATTGTACACCAGGAGTTGTTTCAATAATTTCAACGGTACCTTTTTGAGCAGCGTGAAATTTTTCAATATTATTTTTCGCTAAATTAATAGCTGCTTTTAATTCATCTGAAACCAACGTAATTGCTTCAGAAATTTCGTTTTCACTAACCGAAAGGCTTGTTAACTTAACATTATCAAATTTTTGAGCATAGGCTAATAAAGCTTGATCTTTATTGTTTTTTACATTCTCCAAAACTTCAGATACTATTGAGTCTAATTCATTACGAGTGATTTCTGGTCGTTTGGCTAAGGTTTTCCAATCTTGGTTACTAGGATATTTAACTACTTTCATTACAATACAATTTTATCAATAGGAACAATTAATATACCTTCTGCTCCGGCATTTTTTAACTCGTCAATGACATTCCAGAATTTACTTTCTTCAATTACGGAATGTAATGAACTCCAACCTTCTTCAGCTAAAGGCAATAACGTTGGGCTTTTTAGTACAGGAAGTATATTACTGACTTCTTCTATTTTATCATTAGGTACATTCATTAAAATGTACTTAGTGTTTTTAGCTCGTAAAACCGATTGAATTCTAAAAACTAATCGATTTAAAATAGCTTGTTTTTCTGTTGATAGTATATTTGATTTTGCAAGTACTGCTTCGGACTTTAAAATTACCTGCGTCTCTCTTAATCCGTTTTTAAATAAGGTGCTTCCTGAACTTACAATGTCACAAATACCTTCCGCTAAACCAATATTTGGCGCAATTTCAACTGAGCCAGAAATAACGTGTATTTCTGCATCAATGTTATTTTTAGTCAAATAGGTTTGCAATGTATTTGGGTAAGAAGTTGCTATTTTTTTTCCATTGAAATAGGATGAGTCATCAGACAGAACTTCTTTAGGAACAGCTAAAGAAACTTTACATTTTGAGAATCCTAATCTTTCAATGATCTCTACTTTTTTATTTTTTTCTATCAATAAATTTTCTCCAATAATGGCAATGTCCACAACACCATCCTCAAGGTACTGTGGAATGTCAGAGTTTCTGAGATATAATATCTCTAAAGGAAAATTTGCAACAGTAACTTTTAATTGGTCTTTACCGTTGTTGATATCAATTCCACAATCTTTTAATAATTTAAGGGAATCTTGATTTAGTCTTCCGCTTTTTTGAACGGCAATTTTTAGTGTACTCATTTTTTAATTAAATAATATCTGAGTAAACTTTAGGGGAATAAAAACAAAAAACCCGTCTGATTACTCAGACGGGTTTTGAAAAATATAGTTAAATTACATATATCAAATCCTGCTCGCCTGAATGCAAGTATGGAAATGATGATGATGTAATTGATTAAAATTCATTTGTTGTTATTTGATAGTACAATATTATGAAGTTATTTTTGTTTTAACTAATATAATTTTAACAAATTATAGGCGTAAATTATTTTCGCGCTTTAATTATTGTGGCTAATTCATTACCATAAATGGTGTTTTTGGCTTTCTTAGAAAGTCCGTTATAAATAGAATCTAAGTATTTTACATTCGCTTCTGAAATTTCCCTAGCGCCTATATAAGCTGCAACAGAGGTTCTTTTGTGGCTCAGTGCAAACTGAATAGCTCTCAAGTATTTAGAACGCATTAGCTTGCTCACTTTTTTGTCTAAAGCAACAATGTCATCTTCATTGTTTTTTAATTGTGCTTGTATGAATTCTAAATTTGCTTGCGATAATTTTGTGTTGATGTTTTTTAAAGCGCCTTGATATTCAGTAAATATTCTATGATTTTTACTACCGGTAATACTTACTTCAGAATTTATTTTATTTAAATGAGTGTGCAGCTTCAATTCTCCTTTTTCTCCAAAGAAAGTAATACGATCATTGTAGTCTGTACCATCTACTTTATCTACATAAATATAAAATAATTCAGGTGCAGTTACAATAGTACTCAATGAAAAAGAATCATTTCCGTCAACAACTATAGAATCAAGGTTCACTAGTGCGCTATCTGTTATTTTTTGTAAATAAACAGTCCCTTTTTTCAATCCAGTTATAGTTGCGTCAACTCTCATTTCATTTTCTTTTTTACAAGAAACAATGCTAATGATTAGGACAAAAAGGAAAATTATTTTTTTCATTTGATTTAATTTTTTACACCACAAAGATGCAATTCTTTAGGTGTTATACCAATTATATTTTGACTCTATTTAACCTGTTACAGCAACAATTTCCATTAAAATAGTACAACCAATAGCAGCAATAGTTCCTATAGCATATCCAAAAACAGCTAATAATACACCTACGGTAGCTAATGATGGGTGAAATGCAGCGGCAACAATAGGAGCAGAGGCTGCACCACCAACATTTGCCTGACTACCAACAGCTAAAAAGAAATAAGGTGCTTTTATAAGTTTTGCGATTACGATTAGTAAGATTGCGTGGATACTCATCCAAATAGTTCCTACCGCTATTAATCCCGTATTATCTAAAATCATGGTTAAATCCATTTTCATACCAATAGAAGCGACTAATATGTAGATGAATACACTTCCGAATTTACTGGCTCCAGCACCTTCATAGTTTTTTGCTTTAGTGAAGGATAGTAATATAGCTACAATAGTTGCTAAGGATATCATCCAAAAGAAGCTAGAACCAAGGAACGTAAAGATGTTTCGTGTAGTAGGAGATTCGATAGTTGAAACAAATTCCTTGCATAATGGAGCTAAATAACCTGCTCCAAAATGAGCAAAACTTACGGTCCCAAATGCAATAGCTAGCATGATCATGATATCTGTCAAAGAAGGATTTCGTTTAACACTGTCTGTAAAGGCTGACATCTTATCTTTTAATGCTTCAATAGATGAGGTGTCGGCATTCAGCCATTTATTAATTTTTTTAGATTTACCAATCCCTATTAATAAAATTGCCATCCATACATTGGCTACTACGATATCAACAAATACCATTCCACCATATAATTTTTGATTATAACCATAAATCTCTAGCATAGCAGTTTGGTTGGCACCACCACCAATCCAACTTCCTGCTAAAGTAGACAGTCCTCTCCATACGGCATCTGGTCCAGCACCTCCAACAGTTTCTGGAGAGAATATAGACACAAGTAAAATGGCAATTGGTCCACCAATAACGATACCCACAGTACCAGTAAAGAACATAACTAATGCTCGCCAACCCAAGCTAAATACCGCTTTCAAATCAATACTTAAGGTCATTAATACTAATGCGGCAGGTAATAAAAACCTACTTGATACGTAATATAAATTTGAACTATGTGAAACAACTTCTCCTGTGTCTGATGTTGTTTCCCATTCTGGGGCAATAATACCTAAAGTAGTAAATAGTGCAGGAATCATATAGGCCATAAATAGTCCTGGAACTATTTTGTAAAACTTTTTCCAAAAACCTGATTCTTTAGATTCTGTATAGAAAATAAATCCTAATGAGAGCATTAATACCCCGAATACGATTGTGTCATTAGTAAAAATTGGTGCCTTATCCATTTTTTTGTTTTTTTTAAGATAGCGCAAAATACAAAAATCAACTGCTTTAATGCAAGCATACGGTTATGAATTAAAACTATTACATTTCGTTTGTCAATAGCCTTGGATAAAACCTATTGATGGGAAATAAAAAGCAGCTCAAAGAGCTGCTTAAAAAATATATGTGGATGATTTTTATTCTTTAGTAAAGGAAATGATTTTCTCAGCTAATTCAGGAATGTTTTTTAACTGAGGCATATTGTAAGTTTTGGTGTTTTCTTGTGTGTCTTTACTGCCTACCATTTTGAATACGTGGTTCATGTTTTCAATAATTACTAACTCAGAATCCTCTTTTGCGTTTTTAAGTAACTTTGCTTCAGTAGTTGCAACTTGAATGTCATTTGTACCGTTAATAATAAGTGTTGGGATAGTTAGTTTAGCTATCTCTTCAGTAGGAGAATACGATATCCAATTCATGATAAACGGCTGAACATCTAAATTAAAAATATTAGCAAGACCTGGATTAAAGTTTTTGTCAATTTTTCCTGTTTTCATGATTTCAAATGTTTTTTTAGCGCTTTCAACTAAATCATTTGCGCCCATTGCTCCAATTTGTTCTAAGATAATATGATCAATTGGTTTTCCTGGGCCAGCAATTGAAATGAATCCATCTACATTTTCAGTAGCAGCTAACATCCCTACTAATGAACCTTGACTATGACCAATAATATAAATTTTATCATAGCGTTTCTTGTTTGTAAAGTAGCTCACTACTTTTTGAGCATCGGTTATGAAATCGTCAAAACGCACCTTTTTTATTTGTTTTTCGCTAGCTCCTTTTTTTAACATAGTTAAGGCACGTTTGTCATATCGAAATGTTGAAATTCCTTTGTTTGATAGATCTTGAGCTAAAAACTTCAAGGAATTATTTTTCATAAAATTCTGGTTTCCATCGCGATCTGTAGGTCCAGAACCTGGAATGATAATAGCAAGTGTATTTGTTTTACTGTTAGGTGTAAGTAAAGTTCCTTCTACGAAATCACTAATGATTAAGTCTTGTGCAATGATATCTTGTGCTAGAGATGGTACACTAAATAGTATTCCGATAATTAATAATAAGTTTTTCATGTGTTGTTTTTTAAATGATATTCAAATTAGATGCCAAACAATAAATATACAATGTAAAATAATAGAGTATGATTATTAAATTTTATACTTATCAGAGTTAGATTTTACTAGTAAATATGGTATACCAATAAGTATAGCTCCAAAGAGTGCAATGTTTTCGATCATTTGTATTTCGAGTGCTTTAGAAACAAAGTATCCAATAATAATTAGTAATGCCATTCCGAATAATACATTTTTTAATACTGTAGCTATTTTTTCTATATCGAATTCTGTTTTTTTATCTGCCGACATCGAATTGTATCCAGCTATTAGAAAATACATTTTTCCATATTTTACTAAAACCCCAATGAGAATAATTATAAGTGAGATCAAAATCATAACTTGTTTTTTATAAAGACTTTTGCTCTTGTGTTTTGTTGCAGTTTTTTTTAATTAAAATTAATAAAATTAAGCAGAAAAGATGTTTTTGTTAAGTAGTATGTTTGATGAATCGTTTTTGTTCTCTGGCCAAGTAACTATTAAATTTATTTGGGGTTACTGTAGAGATATTTTTAGTTTCCTGAGTGTTTGGATGTAGAAATTGAATGTTAGTAGCTGCTAAGAATAAGCCTTTGTGCATCATTACATTTTTGGGAGCATATAGTTTATCTCCAACTATAGGAAATCCTAATTCAGATAAATGAATGCGTAATTGGTGTGTTCTACCAGTTTTCGGTAATAGTTTTACTAAAGTTAAGTATTCGTTTTGTAAGGCTTGTACTTGGGTAACAGTTTTAAACTCTGTGAGTGCTTTTTGGGTATTGATATCGGTATTTATGATTCCAGACTCTGGTAATTTTCCTGCAACGACAGCATGATATTCCTTTTGTATGGTTTTTGCTTCAAACTGATTATGCAAGCTAATTTGTGCCGATTTTGTTTTAGCAACCAATAATATTCCACTTGTAGGGTTGTCCAATCGGTGTACAGGTTTAGGGAAGTTTAACGCATCACTTTTAGTAGAAGCTTTAAGATTGAAAGGTAAAGCATTCTCAATGGTTTTGTAATAGTTTCCGTTTGTAGGAAATCCTGCAGGTTTGTTTATAGCGGCAAAGTCATCATCTTCAAAAAGAACTTCCAATTGCAATTGAAAAACTTTTTTAGAGTTTGTATCAGGAGCGATTAACTCAATTAGTTGTCCAGATTTAATCCAATTACTTGTTGCTGCAATTTCACCATCTATTAAAATACAATTTTTAGCGATGCATTTTTTTACAGCGCTCCTACTTTGTAGTTTTTCAAATACTGAACCAGCATATTCTTGTAATCGAATATGATATTCTCCTTCAGGAACGATATGTTTTTCTAAAATGATCATCTCTTTTGTGTAAAAAACCTTATTTTTGATTACCTCTTTAATTATAATGATACCAGTTTATGAATAAAAAATATTTTCTTTACTTAGTTGCATTTTCTTTTATATCCTCAGTAAATGCACAAATTACAACAAATAATACAACATACACTTCAGAACAGTTAATAGAAGAAGTCTTGAATGGAGGAGCTAGTTGTGTAACAATTACAAATGTACAATCCTATACAGGATCTAGTGTTAATGGGATTGCTTATTTTGAAAAAAACGGAACAAATTTCCCTTTTGAAAACGGAATAATATTGAGTACAGGAAGTGCTATGGATGCGGCAGGACCTAATGATGAAGTATTAAGTGGGCAGGAAATTGGATGGAATGGAGATGTAGATGTAGAACATGCTACTGGAGATGTCAATACAAAAAATGCTAGTTATATAGAATTTGATTTTGTTCCAACAGAAAATGAAATAAATTTTCGATTTCTTTTAGCTTCAGAGCATTATAATAAGAATAATGAATGTATGAGTACAGAGTCATTAGCTTTTATTTTGACAAATCTTGTTACTGGTGGTCTTTCTTATAATCTTGCAGTATTACCAATATCTAATAATGGTAACGAACAAGTAAAAACTGATAATATACATCCTACTATGCCATTATTATGTTATGAGAATAATGAGCAATATTTTTCAAATTATAATTTTGATGATGCTGATCCTTCAGTAGCACAAAATTCAGCTATCGAATATGGAGGGCAAACAGTTCCTATTACTGCTTTTGCTAATGTAATTCCAGGAGATGTTTATCATTTAAAGCTTGTCATAGCAGATAATAATTCATCAGATTTAGATTCTGCTGTTTTTATTGAAGGAGGTAATTTTAATTCTTGTCCACCTCCAGCACCACCGACTAATAATAAAAGCGTTAGCCTTTATCCAAGTTATACAGATGGAAAAGTTTTTATTTCCGCTAATGAAAACATGCAAGGAGTAGTAATTATAAACATGCTAGGATCTGTGGTTGATACCGTAAGTCTTAACTCTAAAAAGTGTGTGCTTGATGTAAAAGATTTAGAATCGGGTATTTATTTTGTGAAAATAAATATGAATGGCTATAGGAAGGTATTGCGAATAGTAAGGAAATAAAATAAATTAGTATTACATAAAAAAAGCTTCTCACATGAGAAGCTTTTTTTATGTAATACTAAACAGACATAGTGTCTTATCTGTGTATTGTTTGAGTTCTATCAGGGCCTACAGAAACAATTTTAATAGGAATTTCCAATTCAGCTTCTAAAAATGCGATGTACTCGTTTAATTCCTTAGGGAATTCACTAGCGTCCGACATTTTTGTTAAGTCTTCTTTCCAACAAGCAAACTTCGTATAAATTGGCTTGATGTTTTCTGGCTCAATGTTATATGGTAAATGAGTAATTGTTTCTCCTTTATAGTTATATGCTGTACATACTTCTAAACTATCAAAACCAGAAAGCACATCACCTTTCATCATCATTAATTGTGTAACACCATTTACTTGACAAGCATATTTTAGTGCAACTAAATCCAACCATCCACAACGTCTTGGGCGACCAGTTACGGCTCCAAATTCACGACCTACTTTTGCCATTTCAGCACCAGTTTCGTCAAATAATTCAGTTGGGAAAGGTCCAGAACCTACACGAGTAGTGTATGCTTTAAATATTCCGTAAACATCTTTAATTTTATTTGGTGCAATACCTAAACCTGTACATGCTCCAGATGCGGTAGTATTTGATGAAGTTACAAACGGATATGTTCCAAAGTCAATATCTAATAATGATCCTTGAGCTCCTTCTGCTAATATTGTTTTACCAGCTTTTAAAGCTTGGTTTAAATATTCTTCACTATCAATAAATTGTAATTCCTTTAGTGTTTCAACGGCAGCAAAAAATTCCGCTTCCATTTCTGCTAAGTCATACTGTATGTCAACATTGTAAAAGCTAATCATAGCTTCATGTTTGTTAGCAAGACTTCTGTATTTTTCTTTCCAGTCAGACAATTCTAAATCACCAATTCTAATACCGTTTCTACCAGTTTTGTCCATGTATGTTGGACCAATACCTTTTAAAGTAGAACCAATTTTAGCCTTTCCTTTTGAAGCTTCAGAAGCTGCGTCAAGTAAACGGTGTGTTGGTAAAATTACATGTGCTTTACGAGAAATGATTAATTTTGCTTTATAATCAATATCAAATTGATCTAAACCTTGTAATTCTTGAACAAAAACTACAGGGTCAATAACTACTCCGTTACCAATTACATTAATTGATTTTTTATGAAAAATTCCAGAAGGAATAGTTCTCAATACGTGTTTTATTCCGTCAAATTCTAACGTATGTCCAGCATTTGGACCTCCTTGAAAACGAGCAATGATATCATAATCTGCGGTAAGGACGTCAACAATCTTTCCTTTACCTTCGTCTCCCCATTGTAAACCTAGTAGTAAATCTACTGCCATTGTGTGTTATTTAGTGTGTTGTTATTTTGTTTTTTTTGTTCCGTAAAAATATAAAGAATGATTGTGAATTTCAATGTCAAAAATATCTTCAATTGTTTTTTTAATTGATTGAATTCTTGGGTCACAAAACTCTAAAACCTCTCCAGTATCTGTTAATATAATATGATCGTGGTTTTTGTCAAAATATGATTTCTCATAATGCGCTTGATTGTCGCCAAACTGGTGTTTTCTAACCAAACCACAATTTAACAGTAATTCAATGGTGTTGTACAGTGTAGCACGACTTACGCGATATTTTTTCATTTTCATCATGATGTACAATGACTCAATGTCAAAATGATCATTACTGCTGTAAATCTCATTTAAAATCGCGTATCGTTCAGGTGTTTTACGATGACCATTTTCTTCTAAATAGCTCGTAAAAACTGTTTTAACGATTTCTTGATTACTGTCTTTTTCCTCCATTATATATAAAATTGGAACGCGCAAATTTACAACTATTTATGGCATTATCAATGCTTTATTTTCGATAAAATTAGTCAAGGTTATTAACAGTTTGTGTAAAAGAATTTCAAAGTGTTGTTCTCAAATCTGAATTTGTTAAGCACGTATTACGCGGTCAATTCCATTTATTTTTTTAATATTCTCAATTAGTCTGTCAATGGTCTTTTTGTTTTTAACCGAAACAGTAATGTTTCCTTTAAATAACCCATCATCAGTCTCAAAGCTTATTTTTTTCATGTTTACATTCATATTGCTTGAAATGATTTTAGTAAGGTTGTTTACTAATCCTAATTGATCAATTCCTGTAATGGTTAAATCAGAAAAGTACTCTTCTTGTGAGGAGTCTATCCATTTTGCTTTTATAATTCTATACGCATAATTAGCTTGCATGCTAACAGCGTTAGGGCAATTGTTTTTATGTACTTTAATACCTTCACTAACGGTTACAAAACCAAATACTTTATCACCAGGAATAGGGTTACAGCAACTAGTTAGTTTGTAATTTAGTTTTTCTTCTTCTTTACCGAAAACTAACAAGTCATACTTTTGAGTAATCTCTTCTTTGTTAATTTCATCTTGTGAATGTTGTTTTCGTGTTTTCTTTTTAAAGAAACTTATAAAAGCATTACTACGTTCCGCAGCAAAATCTTTTAATTTTTGATTGTCAATATTTCCTAGTCCAACTCTGTAAAATAAATCTAAACTTGTTTTTAGCTCTAAAAAAGAAACTAGATGATTTACACTTTTATCATTCAGCGTAATCTTTAATTGTTTTAGCTTACGTTTTAGTATTTCTTTTCCTTCAGCAGCAATTAACTTTTTTTCATCATTTAAAGATGATTTTATTTTTGACTTTGCTCTTGATGTTGTTACATAGTCCATCCAGTTTGCACTAGGTCGTGTATTTTCTGAAGTAATAATTTCTACCTGATCACCACTTTTTAATACATGACTTAACGGAACTAATTTTCCGTTTACTTTAGTTCCACGAGTTTTAAAACCTATTTGTGTATGTACGCTAAACGCAAAATCCAAAGAAGTGGCTCCTTTTGGGAGTGATTTTAAATCTCCTTTTGGAGTGAATACAAAAATCTCTTTGGCATACAAATTTAGTTTAAATTGCTCAATGAAGTCTACGGCATTTGCTTCTTGATTTTCTAGTGCCTCTTGTAGTTTTACAAGCCATTCATCTAGACCACCTTCGTTTTTAGCGCCTTGTTTGTATTTGTAATGAGCAGCATATCCTTTCTCTGCAATTTCATTCATTCGTTCAGAACGAATTTGCACTTCTACCCATTTTCCTTTTGGTCCCATTACTGTTATGTGTAGTGCCTCATATCCTGTAGATTTTGGAGATGAAATCCAATCACGTAATCGTACTGGGTTTGGTCTATAATGATCAGTTACTATGGAGTATATTTTCCAAGCAATAAATTTTTCTTGATCTTGATCACATTTATATATAATCCTTACCGCAAACTTGTCGTACACTTCTTCAAATGTGACATTTTGTTTGAGCATTTTTTTTCGGATTGAAAATATGGACTTTGGACGCCCTTTGATTTCAAAATTAATATGTTCTTTATTTAAACTATTTTGTATGGAATCATTGAAAACGGTTATGTATTCTTTTTGTTCATCTTTTGATTCTTCAGTTTTTTCAAGAATGCTATTAAAAACTTCTGGCTCTGTGTATTTTAATCCTAAATCTTCTAATTCAGTTTTAATATTATACAATCCCATTCTATGTGCAAGAGGAGCATAGATATATAAAGTTTCGGAAGCAATCTTTACTTGTTTATGTGCGGGCATTGAGCCCATAGTTTGCATATTATGTAGTCTGTCAGCTATTTTAATTATAATTACACGTACATCATCGTGTAATGTCAACAGCATCTTTCTGAAATTCTCTGCTTGTAAGGATACGTCTGCATCACTTTGTAATTGTGATATTTTGGTTAAGCCATCAACAATTCTAGCTACTGTTTCACCAAACAAACGTTCCATATCGTTTAAAGTGAAGTCAGTATCTTCTACAACATCATGTAATAAAGCAGCTGCAATAGAAGTCGCGTCTAATCCAATTTCAGCGGCAACAATTTTAGCTACAGCAATCGGATGGAAAATATACGCTTCACCACTTTTTCTGCGTTGCTCTTTATGTGCGTCCACGGCTGTGTTAAAAGCCAACCGAATTAATTTCTTGTCATCTTCCGTTAAAGTTTGGTAACTTATTTTTAGCAAGTTTCTATACTCGCTAGCAATGGCTGCATTTTCCTTTTCGATTTCTACTTCTGTCATAAATCTAAGATATAATAAGTACTGGAGTTTTGCAATGTTTTTTTTATAGAACTATATAAAGAATGCCCTATGCAGAAAAATCAACGTATATTTGCCCACATATATGCTGATAGCGCTAATGTTGAATAGGTGTTAGAGAGGTTGTCATCATAAAGATCACTGACAGATTAGGATGTCAGATATTTCACCCACTAGTGGGTTTATAACTTTAAGGTTCGCCTTAATATAAAATCATTAAGTTAATTCGTGTCTTGTGGAGTTACTACAAGCGTTTTATCTTGGGCCCAATGGGTCTCACTTAAAAAATAAATATGACATTTGAATCATTAGGATTGTCAAACGCTTTAGTAAAAGCAGTTGAAAAAAAAGGATATACTGAGCCTTCTCCAATTCAGGGAAAAGCAATACCATTAATATTAGAAGGAAAAGATGTGTTGGCTTCAGCACAAACGGGTACTGGGAAAACTGCTGGTTTTACGTTGCCGATGTTACATAGGTTAGTCGCTGAAAATAAGTGGAAAAGAAGGCCTATACGTGCATTAGTGTTAACTCCAACACGTGAATTAGCGGCACAGGTATATGATAATGTAAGAGAATATAGCGAGTATTTGGATATAAAATCAATGGTTATTTTTGGTGGAGTAAATCAAAAACCACAAATAAGAGCTTTGCGTAGTGGAGTAGATGTATTAGTGGCAACTCCAGGTAGGCTTTTAGATTTACAGAGTCAAGGAGTTTTGTCGTTAGGGAAGGTTGAGTTTTTAGTATTGGATGAAGCGGATCGTATGTTGGATATGGGATTCTTAAGAGATATTAAAAAGGTATTAGAACTTGTTCCTAAAGAAAGACAAACACTATTGTTTTCAGCAACATTTTCACGAGAAATTAAATCATTCGCAAGTAGTATTTTAAGAAACCCAGTAGCTGTAGAGGCAGCTCCGGAGAATACCACTGCCGAAAAAGTTGAACAAAAAGTTTACCGTGTAGATAAAGATAAAAAAACAGAATTAGTTATTAAACTAATTGATGAAGGTAAATGGAAGCAAGTGTTGGTGTTTACACGTACTAAGCATGGTGCAAATAGGTTAACTGAAAAAATGAGTAAAAAAGGCATTACTGCTGCTGCTATTCATGGGAATAAAAGTCAGAATGCCAGAACAAAAGCTTTAGACGGCTTTAAAAAGAATAAAGTGCGTGTTTTAGTTGCTACAGATATCGCAGCTAGAGGATTAGATATTCCGTTGTTACCTCATGTAATTAATTTTGAATTGCCTAATGTCCCTGAAGATTATGTGCACCGTATTGGTAGAACAGGTAGAGCTGGAGCAAGTGGTGAAGCAATTTCATTAGTTTGCGGTGAAGAAAGGGAATACCTGAAGAGTATTGAGAAATTATTAGGCGAAAAAATGCCAACTGGTTCTATTGAAGGATACGAGCCAAGTAAGGCCGATTTAGAAAGCCAGCCTATAAAAGGGAAATCTCAAAAAAGAGGTTCTGGCGGTGGTAGTAACCGAGGAGCTAAAAGTTCAAGGGGTCACCGTGGTGCTGGCGGAATAAGCTCTGGTGGTGGAGGTTCAAACAGAAATAAAAACAAAAGTAGAAAGCCACGAAGAGATTAATATATAATGGAAGAGCAAAAAAACAATCCACTTCATGGAGTGAAACTAGCTACAATTGTAGAAGAACTAGTTGAATATTATGGATGGGAGCATTTAGGGACTCAAATTAGTATTCGTTGTTTTACGGATAATCCATCTATAAAATCTAGTTTAAAGTTTTTAAGAAGAACACCTTGGGCTAGAGATAAAGTGGAGCATTTGTATTTGTATATGCTTCGTAAAAGTGGGAGAAATAAAAAATAATCCGCATAAAAAAGTCCTGTCAATATTGACAGGACTTTTTTGTGTTTTTTAAAAAAGTATATTAAATAACGCTTACATTTACTGCGTTTAATCCTTTTTTTCCTTCTTCTAAATCGAATTGTACTTCATCACCTTCTCTGATTTCGTCAACCAAACCTGTAACGTGTACAAAATATTCTTTATTAGCTTCTTCATCATTGATGAATCCAAATCCTTTAGTGTCATTGAAGAATTTTACTGTTCCTTTATTCATGTTATTGTATTAAATAATTAATTACTATATTGAATGCAAAGGTAGTGCCAAATATTAGATACTCAAATTATTTATTGAAATATTATAGTCGTATTGTAAATCGTCATGTAATACGAGCATTTTCTTTTTAATAGCGTCTAATTCTCGTTTATACATATTGAGTAATACAGTATTGTTTTTTATGGAAGGTCTTAATTCACACAGTTTTTTGCAGAAATAGAGCAATAGGGATATTTCGGTTTCTTTGTTTTTGGAGTAGCGAATGTACTTTTTAGTATTTCTTAAAATTTTACGAATACTCTTTTTCATAAAATAATAGGTTTTAGTATTGATGAGTTCAAATTGCTCATCAATTTCTAGTTTCACGCTATTTATAAAGTTTTCCTCATTTTCTGATTCAAACAATAAATAAGTAAGTAGCTCTTTGTTTTCTTTTTTGAATTTGGATAGTCGCAAACATAGCTCAATAATTTCATCAGGAGAGCGGTGGGAAAGTTCTGTTTTAATTTCTTTTACGGTTACTGCCTTCATAAAAAGTGTTTAGAGTATGGGGTAAATGTACAGTCTTTTTCTGATTGATATAAGTTCCTATAAAAATTAATGAACCACCTATTATAAATGAGAGGTCAAAACCTTCGTTGTAAAATAAAGTTCCAACCAGTACTAAAATAGGAAGCCGCAAATAATCTAAAGAAATTAGGCTACTAATGTCTTCTTTTTTCAATGCTTTTGCCATGCTAAAATGAGCAGCTATTCCTGATAGTCCTATTAATATTAGCCAGAAGCAATCAAAATAACTAGGGCAATTCCAATTGGGATATGCGCATGCAAAAGAAATAGGGAGTTGTGTTAAGCACATGATAAGTACTACATCTGTTGCTGAATTTGATTTCACTATTTTTTTTGTTGTGGTATGTGCAATTGCAAAGCAAATGGCTGATAGTAGTACTAATATTGACTTGGTGTTGATGAGTTCAATACCGGGTTTTATAATGATTAATACGCCAACAAAGCCTAAAATAATACTCCCAATTTTTATAGCGTTTATTTTTTCTTTTAAGAAGATGGCTGCTAGAATTAAAATCCAGATTGGAGTAGTGAATTCAATAGCGGTAACTTCAGCAAGTGATAAATATACAATACCTACAACCCATCCATATTGGGCTATGAGGTGAAAAAAGTTTCTAAATAAATGTTGTTTGATGTTTGAGAAGCTCCCAATGATAGTCTTTTTTGGTAATATTATTATAAGAGCTATTAGGCCAATAAAAGCTCTGAAAAAAATGATTTGAAAAGGGTTAATGTTAGTGTTTATTTGTTTTACACCAATTGCAACGAAGCAGAAAGCGAATATGCTAAATAACATCCAAAGTTTTGAGTTCATCTTTGTTTTTTCCGGGAGTTGTCTAAATTATTGTAATTAAGAAAGAGTAAACTCAGTTATTAGGTTTTTATGGCTTGGGAATTTAGCAATTAACTCCTTGCTTGTAGGGAGTTCAAAGTCGCTAAAATCAAAACCTGGTGATACAGTACATCCGACTAAGGAATAGTCATTTTTATTAATAACACTTGCTGCAAACCAATGATTTCCAGGAACAACCAATTGCGGTATTTCTCCCTTGTTAAAATCACGACCAATTGTATGTTCTAAATGATCTCCAGTTTCGGAAATGGTATGAAGTGTTATAGGAGAGCCATCATAAAAATGCCAAATTTCATCTTGCTTTATTTTATGAAAGGCAGAAAACGTCTCAGAAGTTAATAAAAAGTAAATACAGGTTGAGTAGTTTCTTTTTCCGTTATAGTCAATATGAAGGCTATCCTTGTTAATCTCACCTAAGCTTCTGTAGGTCTCTTTGAAATACCCTCCTTCTGGATGAGGTTTCAAATCGAGTTTTTTTATGATGTCTTCAATTTTGTTCATGATGTATTGTGATGAGATGTTAATTAGTTGGTCTTATTTAGTATTTATAAGCTTGTCAATATTGTTGTCTGTTAAAAGGTGTACGTTTTGTGTGATTTTTTTGATGTCCCAATCCCACCATTTTACATCTAAAAGAGTGCTGATTTGTTCTTCGGAAAATCTCTTTTTTATTTCTTTTGCTGGGTTTCCGCCTACAATAGTGTAAGGGGGAACATTTTTAGTTACGGTTGCATTTGTTGCGATTATTGCTCCGTCACCAATTTTTATACCTGGCATAATGGTTACATTATGGCCTATCCAAACATCATTTCCGATAATAGTATCTCCTTTTGTAGGATATGTTTTTCCGTCCATTGCATTTGCCCAATCTTCTCCAAAAATAGCAAAAGGATAGGTAGATATGGCATCGGTTAAATGATTTGCTCCATTCATAATAAAAATAGTGTCAGAAGCTATCATGCAAAATTTCCCTATTATCAATTTGTCTCCTACAAAATCAAAATGATATTTTACATTTCTTTCAAAATTTTCGACATTCTCAAAGTCATCATAATACGTATAATCGCCAACGATAATATTTGGGTTGGTGATTATGTTTTTCAAGAAACATAGTTTACTATATCCTTTTAAAGGAAACTTGAGGTCTTTGCTTGGAATGTTCATTCTTTTGAATTTGTAATGAGTTCGTGAAATTAAGTAATCTTATTGTAGCTCTTTATCATTGATGCCATAAGTTTTAACTCTTTTTTTTGAAGTTTAATCAAAATCACGTGATTTTGATTAATATATCAAGAGTACTATTGGATTAATAATTTTAGTTAAAACGCTGATTTCAAATTTGAGTTCCCCCCATGAGGTTAATGCCTGGAGGTTTGTTTAGTGTGATAATAATAGAGGTTAATTCATACCTCGTGTGCTTGCACCGTGGATATTGATTTTCTACATTTGTTTTGTGCAATATTTTATAGACGTCATATTACCCATTCCTTTAGTAAAGCTATTTACGTATAGTATAAATTACGAGGAATCTAAATTTTTAAAAGCGGGTATGCGAGTGGCTGTTCCTTTTGGAAAAAGCAAGTTGTATACGGCTATTGTGTATTCAATACATCAAAATGCTCCTGAAACATATGAAGCAAAAGAAATACATCAAATTTTAGATGAACATTCCGTAGTTAATAGTTTTCAGTTGCAATTTTGGAAATGGATTTCTGACTACTATATGTGTAGTTTAGGCGACGTCATGCGTGCATCCTTGCCGAGTTCTTTTTTATTGGAAAGTGAAACGCTGATATCAAAGACACTAACCGAAGTGTCAGATGATGTGCAACTGACTGATGATGAGTTTATTGTGTTAGAGGCTCTAGAGAGGCAATCATCCTTGAAAATAGCTGAGGTAACTAGTTTGTTGAATAAAAAGAATGTACTGAAGCCTATAAAAGGATTGCTTTCAAGAGGTTTTATAAAATTACAGGAAGAAATATATGAGCAGTACAAACCGAAATTAGTAAAGTATGTACGGTTGACTTCTGAATATGATTCAAATGAGGGTTTACAAGAATTATTAGAAAAATTATCACGAGCTAAAAAGCAAAAAGATGCTGTAATGGCCTATTTTTCTTTGAAGGTGGGGACTGAAAAACCTATAAAAGCAAAACTGTTAGAAGAGAAAGCTTCTGTTTCGGCTGCAGTGTTGAAAGGATTGGTGGACAAGGGGATTCTAGAAATTTATTACACTCAAACAGACAGAAATCAATTTAATAACGATATTTCTTCGTCAAAAAAATTAAATAACCACCAAGTAAAGGCATTAGCTGAGGTTGAAAAGGTGTTTTCTGAAGATAAAGTTTGCATGTTACGTGGGGTAACTGCTTCTGGAAAAACTGAAATATATGTAAAGTTAATTGAGCGGGTTTTTAAGGAAGGAAAACAAGTATTGTATTTGTTGCCGGAAATAGCCTTAACTACTCAGTTGATTTCCCGACTAAAAGCGTACTTTGGAAACAAGATTGTCGTGTATCATTCGAAGTATTCAGTAAACGAACGAGTAGAGTCATGGAATAAGGTGTTATTGAATAATAATGAGGCGCAATTGGTTATCGGTGCGCGCTCTTCAGTTTTGTTGCCATTTTCAAATTTAGGCTTAATCGTTGTAGATGAGGAGCATGAACAATCGTTCAAACAATTTGATCCTGCTCCACGATATCATGCACGAGATGCCGCAATAGTATTGGCTAAGCTACAACAAGCTAATATTGTGTTAGGAAGTGCTACGCCAGCTATTGAAAGTTATTTTAATGCTAAAAGCAATAAATATGGACTGGTAGAAATTCTGCATAGACATAATGATGTGCAGATGCCAGAAATTGAATTAGTAGATTTAAAAGACAAGTACAAGCGAAAGAAGATGAAAGGCCATTTTTCCGATAGGTTGCTAGAGGAAATTAATTTGGCGATAGAAAATGAAGAGCAAGTTATTCTTTTTCAGAATAGAAGAGGGTTCTCTCCAATTGTAGAATGTGGTACTTGTGGAGAATCTACACAATGTCCTAGTTGCGATGTAAGTTTAACCTATCATCAATATAAAAAACAATTACGATGTCATTATTGTGGTTATCAAATGGCAATGCAATATGCGTGTTTGTCATGTGGTAGTAATGATTTAGATACTAAAGGTTTTGGTACCGAGCAGTTAGAGAAAGAATTGAATGTATTATATCCTGATTTGAAAATAGGAAGAATGGATTTGGATACTACTCGTGGAAAATACGGGTACCAGAAAATAATAACTGCTTTTGAGCAACATGAAATTGATATTTTGGTTGGTACACAAATGCTTACTAAAGGCCTAGATTTTAAAAACGTGAGCTTAGTAGGGGTGTTAAGTGCTGATTCTATGCTGAATTTCCCAGACTTTAGGGCGCATGAACGTAGTTTTCAATTAATGTCGCAAGTAGCTGGTAGGGCTGGAAGGTTTCAGAAAAAAGGAAAGGTAATTATTCAAACCTATAATCCGTTTCATAATATATTACAGCAGGTTTCAACACATGATTATGTAAGTATGTATGTCGAACAGTTAGAGCAACGACATGTTTATAAGTACCCACCTCTTAATAAGTTGATTAAAATAACGTTTAAACATCGAGATTATAATAAGGTAGAATCCGGATCAGATTGGTTTGCAAAATCATTGCGATTATCTTTTGGTAAAAACGTGTTAGGGCCAGAATTTCCCGCAGTATCACGTGTAAGAAATGAATATATTAAGCACGTGTTGTTAAAAGTGCCAAACGGACAGTCAGCATCAAAAACAAAAAAAGCTATTCTTAAGGTTAAGAATAGCTTTATGTCTGTAAAAGATTTTAGACCAATTAAGGTTATCTTAAATGTAGATACTTATTAGAGAGGAGTATAAGATTTGTAGTTAATCCCATTGGTGGGCTAAAGGTTATCTAATGCTTCAATCAGTATTTTCTTTTTATTTCTACTTAAAGGAAGATTTTCGTTATTGATTTCAACAAATTTACTATTGAATCGCTTAATTTTCTTTAGGTTAACAATGTATGATTTGTGAATTCTTAAAAAAGAATATTCCTCAACTTCTTTTTCGAAAGCTTTCATGGTCGAAAGGATTACGTAGCTTTCTTCAGTAGTTACTAATTTAATATAGTCACCTAAAGCTTCTATCCAAAGAATAGTATTGATGAATATTTTTCGCTTTTTTAAATTACTTTTAATAAAAATGTATTCATTTTCAATAGCCGTATTTTCAAATTTTAATCTGTGGTACTCAAGTGCTTTTTCTACCCCTAAATTAAAGCGCTCTTGGGTAATGGGTTTTTGTAAATAATCAGTAGCATCATAATCAAATGCTTTAAATGCATATTCTGTTTTTCCGGTAACAAAAATGATTTGTGGCTTGTTTTTTAAAACATCCAATAATTCAAATCCGTTTATAATTGGCATTTCAATATCTAGGAAAATTAAATCACATTCCGTGTCGTTTAATCCTTTTTTTGTGTCTACGGCACTACTGTATTCTGCAATCAATGTAAGTGCAGGGTGTTCCTTTACTAATTTGACGATTGACATCCTTTGTATTGAGGAGTCGTCAACAACTACACATCGTAAGTTCATTTATTGGATTT
>Ga0209395_1003252_pt1 | contig 20358 bp, 14 predicted proteins | sample GOMGulsemesocosm_3_FD_184635 | JGI IMG/M metagenome (GOLD analysis project Ga0209395, IMG submission 184635) | Methane-oxidizing microbial communities from mesocosms in the Gulf of Mexico - GOM9D Gulf of Mexico (SPAdes) (version 2) | ecosystem: Environmental > Aquatic > Marine > Cold seeps... | reverse complement strand
GCTTCAGTTATTTTTAAAGCACGCCGTATTACTTCCGTGTTATGCGCCGCTTTATTTTCAGACATTTGTTGGCTTTGCAACTTAACAATATCTAACGAATGTGAGTTAAAAGAAAATAACGCCATAAAAAGCATCATTATTACTTCAAAGTACACTAGCTGAAATCTGAACGGATTTTTCACTAGGTTATCTAATAGGTCTATTTTGGTATTTTGTTGGAATAGCCGCTTCACCAACATATTTATTTTCTGGAAACATTATATATTGATAAAAACTCTTTCCCTGCTCATCTACACTAGTTAGCCCTTTAACCAGAATAAATCCATGGTTATACAAGCAATCAATAACATCTTGAGGTGGTGAAACAACAAAGATACTTACTTGTTTTGTTAGCGCTAGTTTTGCATCAAAGGCGTCATCCCAATACCAGTTTGTGGTAAAAATTTCTTTTTCATTTTTTGGTCTATAAGGTTTACCTGTTTGTCGGTCATGCGTTATGGGTAATGAAATATGCCAATCGTTTTTAGTAAGTTCGTTCATTGCTTTATCAAAGCGTTTCTTTGGGCTTACCTCAAAGTTGTTTGACATGTTTTTGAACAACTGAAATTCGCTAAAAACGTGATAAAACAGAGCGGCTAGGTCTCCTCCTATCTTTTTAGTAGCATATAAATCGAGCATACTATCAATATCAATTGATAGTGATCTTGGATAACGTTTTTGCTTTTTGGCCCTTTTTAACCATTTGCCTAAAAAGATATTTTCACTGGCAGACCGATAAGTAACCTTACCTATTTGCTGTTCTGAGGTCAGTGCGATCAAGCCACCTAAAATCAAATTATATAGCTCGGTTGATTTGTTAAATTGTAATTTTTTCATTGGATTAGGTTCCTTGTTCTTAACTTGCTAAGTAACCTGAGCTATGGATAAGCAGCTCTTGCTCAATCTCCCCTTCTGCTGTTTCTAGTCGCATCATAGGTTAAATATTCCTATTCAAACAATTAAGCTCAGTAAAACACTGTATTAACCTTGCTTTCATAGATTGTTCAGATTTTCTGAGCCAAACTCGCGGATCATAAAATTTTTTATTAGGAAGATCTTGCCCTTTAGGGTTACCAATTTGATTTTGTAAATAGTGCTTCTTTTTATGATAGTAATCTTGAACACCTTGCCAATAAGCCCATTGGGTATCCGTATCAATATTCATTTTTATGGTGCCATAGGAAATGGCTTCTTTAATATCACCTAAATCAGAGCCTGAGCCGCCATGAAAAACAAAGTTTAGCGGGTGATGTGGTAACGAGTACTTCTGAGAAACATAGGCTTGGGAGTTTTTTAAAATCATTGGTGTTAACGAAACGTGACCGGATTTATACACGCCATGAACGTTACCAAAGGAAGCGGCTATGATAAAATTGTCGCTAACCTTATTTAATTTTTCATAAGCATACGCCACATCTTCTGGTTGGGTATAAAGCTTGGCATTATCTATATTGCTATTATCTACGCCATCTTCTTCGCCACCAGTACAACCGAGTTCAATTTCTATGGTCATATTGATGGCGGTCATCAACTTGAGATACTCTGCACATATAGTAAGGTTTTCTGTTAACGGCTCTTCTGAGAGGTCTAACATATGTGAGCTGAATAATGGCTCACCAGTGAGTTCAAAGTGTTGTTTTCCCGCTGCGAGTAAACCATCAATCCAGGGCAGTAGTTTTTTTGAAGCATGATCGGTATGAATCACCACTGCAACCCCATAACTCTTTGCCGCATCATTTATATATTTAGCTGCGAGTATCGCCCCCTGAATAGACGCCTCAAGACCTGATAATGGTGCACCTTTACCAATAAAATAGGCCGCACCAGAGTAAGATAACTGAATAATAATAGGTGACTTAGCTTCATGTGCAGCTTCCAATGCTGCATTGATAGCACTGGTACTAATAACATTAACCGCTGGAATTGCAAATTGTTGTGCTTTTGCGCTGTTAAATAGCCTTTGCGTTGATTTTCCTGAAACTAAACCACAATCAGGAAATGATGATAATTGCTTCATATTAGAGACCTTGTGTCGCTTTACATGCAGCAGTGATCTTCGACCATTGCCTCTGCTCTACCCAATGAGGTTTAGCAATCCAAGTACCACCAACAGCAAAGACATTACTCAAAGCCATATATTCTTGTTGATTAGTTTGATTAACCCCTCCTGTAGGGCAAAAAGTAATATCTTTAAAAACCGAGCACATCGCTGATAAGAAAGCCGTACCACCTGATAAAGACGCTGGAAATAATTTTAGCTCTTTATAACCAAACTCTGTTGCTAACAGTATATCAGCAGTATTCGATACACCCGGAAGTACTGGCACAGGGCAATTTGCTAGATCCATTAATAATTTTGTTGACGTCGCGGGCGTAATGATAAAGTCGCTACCTGCGCTAAGGGCCTGCTTTAGGATATCAGCGTCAAGCACAGTACCAGCGCCTACTTTTAAATTTGGTAACTCATGTTTAATTGCTGTTATCACATCCAAAGATGCTGCGGTTCGAAGTACTACCTCAACCAAGTTAATGCCTGCAGCGGACATAGCTTTAGCTATTTCAACACCTTGTGTCACTGTGTTTGCTTGAATAATGGGTAGCAGAGTCTGCTTCCCCATTAAATTGGAGAATGAATTCATGTAAATGCCTTTAAAATATGGGAGTGGAACAATTAACTGATAATAGTTAGCTGTTCCTTAATAAACTGTTGATAAGCACCTTCTTCAACAATGGCGCCAGGATGCTGAATGACAAAACCCGCGGCTTTAGCAGCAAGTGCTATCGCTTGCACAAGATCAAAACCTTTGGCTCTAGCGCCAAGATAAACGCCATTAAAGGAATCTCCAGCAGAAGTCGTATCAATGACATTTTCAACCGGCGTGATCTGAAAATGATAAGCGAGAGCATTGATATAAACGAAAATGCCTGCTTCGCCATTTTTAATCACTAATTCATCAAACTGATACGGCTGACAAAAATTAAACACAGCTTCAGAGGTTGATATGCCGTATAACTGTTCAAAATCATCAACCCCAGGTAAAAGAATGTCAGCGTAGCTAAATGCCTGTTCAAATTGCTCTTTAGCCTCTGCAACGCTGGCCCACATTCTCGATCTATAATTGGGATCAAAAATCAGCTTTGCACCGATACCTTTTAACTGTTTAATGAACAACCAAAATTTAGCACGGTCAGCGGGTGTTATTACTGCCAATGAAATTCCTGAGAAAAACACCATATCACCGGCTGAAATACTATTGAGCACTTCTTTATCAATAAAAGACATTATGTCTCTTGCCGCAGAGTTTTCTCGCCAATAAGTAAAACTACGTTCACCAAACTGATCTGTTTCTATCGCATATAAACCCGTATTTTTTTCTTTTGAGCGAAAGACAAAGTCAGTATTAATTTGTTCCTGTTCAAAGAAATTGATCATCTCAGTACTTAAGCTATCAGAGCCAACGGCAGAAATAAAATAAGGATCTAAATCAGCAAAGGTGCGTTTTAAATACACGGCAGTATTTAAAACGTCCCCTGCAAACGATTGGTTTATCGGCTTAGGATAAGTTTGCTGTGCTGTAGAGACACTTGCAGATTGAGCTTTCAGCTCAACCATACATTCGCCTATCAAAAAGAGTTTTTTCACGTCAATTAACCTTTATTTTGAATTGGTTGGTTATTGTTAGCTGAGTTACTATCAGAACTATTACCTAGCTTTTTTAATGGCTCAATTTTTGGAATAAGAACCCATACAGCGAGCATTGCAATAACTGCTAACGATGCACCAATAACAAATGCCGGGGTGTAGTTACCGTCAGCCGTTAAAATAGGTACTAAGGAAGTTAGCGCTAAGGCTCCTAGTTTTGCAGCCATACCCGAGAAACCGGCCAGTGTACCAACCGCCTTTTTGCCATATAAATCGCTAGGGAGTGTTTGCACGTTACCGATAGCGGTTTGGAAACCAAATAAAATAACTGCCATGATAATTACCGCGGTAGTTGGTCCTCCCGGATTTGCCATCGCTAATAAAGCAGGTAACATGATCAAACAACCTAAGGTAATGGTTAGCTTACGTGTTTTATCGATATTCCAACCCGCTTTTAAACGGTTTTGCGCCAAAAGCCCACCAAACCAAGCACCAAACATAGCACCAACGTATGGCACCCAGCCGTAAATACCAATAGACTTAACATCCATGGCGTAGACTTCGTTCAGGTAAATTGGGATCCAGAAGACAAATAACCACCAGATAGGGTCAATTGCTGCCGATGCGATAATAACGCCCCAACTTTGTTTACGAGAAAGTAACTCTTTTGTTGACGGGTTATATTCTTCCTCTTCAGGCACTTCAATCGCACCCGTTGCTCTTTGACCCGTTAAAATATATTCACGCTCTTCATCAGTGATCCAAGGATGAGACTTAGGTGGCGCTTTCACTAAGATAATCCAAGGAATTAACCATAATAAACCGACTAAACCGATAACAACAAAAACCATTTGCCAGCTAAAATAAACCGTCATATACGCGATTAAAGGAATGGCGATAATGCCGCCAATAGCTGCACCTGAGTTAAAGATACCTTGTGCTAACGCACGTTCTTTTGTTGGGAACCAGTCAGCGTTACTTTTTGCAGCGCCAGGCCAGTTACCCGCTTCTGCCACACCTAATATTGCTCGGAAAATACTAAAACTTAGCATCCCTTGCGCAAAAGCATGGGCGGCAGTAGCTAGCGACCAGACACCAATTGACAGTACAAAACCAACACGGGTACCAAGCCAATCAAATATTTTACCAAATATTGCCTGACCAAAAGCATAAGATAAGATGAAAACCATGGAGATATTGGCATATATTTGTTTACGCTCTAACGCCGACTCATCGGGGAATAAATCCTCGACGATGTCAGGCCAAAGCACACTAAGCGCTGAGCGGTCAATATAGTTAATAACCGTGGCTAAGGCGATTAATGCAATCACCCACCAACGTAAATTCTTCATCTTCATGACTTTTGCTCCGCTGGTTTAGCATTAAGTTTTTCTACATCAATATTATCGAATGCGCCCTTTGGTAAAAAATCTTCACGCGGCGGGCTAAAGGTATCTATTAAAATACCGCCCGTTGGGCAGGTTGCACCATGATCTGCCCATGGTTGGATCAAACAGCTATCACCGGGCTTCATTATTGTCGTTACGCCATCAATGTTAAAGTGAAACTCACCTTCAACAACGTAAGTCACTTGAGAGTGTCTATGTGCATGGTTGTAACCAATTGCTCCCTTATCAAACCAAATCTTAACCGCCATCAATTCATGGTTATACCCTAACATTTGACGCGTTAACCCGCCGCCAATGTCTTCAATTTCTGCTTCATTGGCAGATGTAAAAATATTACTTTGACTCATGATTTACCTTTATTCCTGAACGTCGAAAGGATTAACTTCGAACAGCTTGAAACGACCATTAAACTGATGTTTAAAGCCATTAAATGAAAATTGATTTAATTGATTGGTGTCAATATCTTTCGCTGCATTAAACGCTAACACGTAATGTTTACCGTCTAAAAAGCTTATTTCGACTACATCAATGTTACTAATTTTTTGATGGGATAATGCTTGAATTTTACTTACCGCAGCAAGCGTGAATTCTTTGGATGGATTATATTCACCATGTGGCTCTAAAACGCTAACAAAGGTATGATTTTTAACATCTATTTTTCGGTTAATAAAAGCATTTTCATTACGTAAATTAAACAAAGGGTCATTGGCGCCAATCTGGGTAAAAAGAACCGAGGTATCACCGTCCATCATTGCCGATTGGCTATAGAAGCGACCGTTTTCGTTTAACCAAGTAATTTGAGCTAAACCTGCTTTAGGTCGAGCTTGGGCTTTAAGCCATAAATGTTGATAGCCGTTGTTTTTCCCTAAAACGGGTAAATTATTTAATTGCGTGCCTAAGTCAAAGTTAGTGCTAATTAAGTGACCTTTATAATGTAGTGGTAAATCATATTGGTGTTTTGTAGCAGATTTCACTTCAAAGATATCAACAACTAATGATTGCTCTTGCTCAGTCCCAGCTTGAATAGGAAGTTTAATTAGCGCCATAGTTCGGGTTAAAGCAACACCTTTAGTAGCGGTATCAATACGGGCTGAACTGACAGTTATATTGTCAGACTTTTCAAAGAATAATAATTCAGGGTGATTTTTATTAGCCATTTTAACTTTACCGTTAAAATGTGATTTTTCATCCACAACCACCGTATTATGGGCGATAGTTTGTTTTGCCCAGGTTTTATTTTCAGGTAAGTAGCGACCACCGTATTTAGCTTCAACATTTAAGAATCGTGCTGCGCCGTAATCTGAAACTATTTCTTCACCTTTATCGTAGAACTGCCATGTTAACTTATCAAAATGACCATGACCTAAACCCTGAGCTGCTGGCTTAAAAACGACTACTTGCCCTTCACTGGTTTGCCCACCATTACCCTGTTGACGCATGATCACTAATGCACCTTGCTTACCGTCATTACCATCACCAAAGGCAACTGAGTCAAACTGGTAAGCCTGTTCAAGTTTGTTATCTAACGCCTGGGCCACCTTTAAACCGTCACCGGTTAATAATATTTGCTGCTGTTGTTTAGCAATATCCAGTAAAGTAACATCGCCTGTTAAGCCGTATGCAATAGCGACACCATTAACGAGTTCAATGGTATCGATGCCCTTATCTTTAATAGCATCGTTAAGTGGGAAAAACAGTTTGTTATAACTTAACTGTATGGTGGTATCTATGGCTTTTAAAACAATGCCATTACGGTATTGAAAAATGTTACGCTGCGGCTCGTTGTTTTGAATCACTTTAGCAAAAGTAACAAACGGCATTAAGGCATAACGTTGATAATATGGACCTTCATTGTAGTAGCCTTGCGGTGAAAACAATTCATCAAGCTGCCTTAAAAAGCCACCTTTACCGGATTTATCTAGACCGTAAAGTGCTTGCTCCACCCACTCAGGCTCACCTAAAACATATCCTGTCATGCCAACAGCTGCCGTTGTCCATGTACCATGGTTATGTACTTTGTTAAAGGTTTCAGGTGAATCTACCGATAAGAACTTAACAATTGGTCGAAAGAGACCAGACTCTATTTTATCTTTTTCAGCTTTTGTTAGTGAAGGTAAGATAAGATCATAAGCTTGGCTGGTATAAACTAACCAGACGGCTTCATTTAAACTTTGCCAAAATAACTTGCCTGGATTTTGTTTACCCATTTTTCTTTTTGGGTGCAAAGGTAAAGTAGGATAAAGCTCGGCATACTCAAGTAACATATTACGTACATGGTCAGCATAGCTTTCATCTTGAGTTAATTGATAAACAATCGCCGCACTTACCATTAATTTATAATTTTTCTTGTGTCGTTCGTGGGTATAACCACCACCGCCATCTTTAGGCAATGGCACAACAATCGCTTGTAACATTTGTTGGTCAACTGAAGTTTTGTTAGCAACAAAAGCTTGTTTAAAAGTCCCCTCCTGTCTTATCGCACTACGCATATTTTCTATATCAGTAGTGGTAATAAAAAGGTTCGGACTGGTTCTAGCCATCGCTAATGAATTTGCACCTAAAGTGGTCACAATAACCACAGTGATAATAGCGAGCCAGCTTTTAGCTAATGTCAGTGCTGACTTGACAGCTGAGATTCGAATATAATTTTTCATAAAATACTTCTTGTTAAAATAGCTGATTATTTAGACTGCTGATTAGTAGACAGCTTATTGCTTAACAGTTTGTTATTAGACAACACTGCAGTATGGCGGCCTATAGCATGTAACTCTTTTACGCTAGGTGCAGACATTTTGTTGAAGGTATTATTTTTCACTGCAGTTTTAGGCTCTCCAACAGTATGTTCAATAACAACATCCGCGGAATTTTCAAAGCGATTATTCTCAATATGAGTTACTTGTACACCGTGTAAATACAGACTTGATGCTGTTTTATTACGTTTTCCCTTGCCGCTATTTATAACGGTATTCTTTGACATTGCTAAGTGCGGACCAAAAGTACTTTCATCTGTACCGCCACGATATAATGTCACTAAACCGCCTTGCACATTGTCAAAGCTATTATTAGTTAAAATCACATATTCGGCGTTATATATACCTAAGTCTTCAATCTCTTTGTTCAAGCGAAGCAGGTCACCGGTAATATTGCTAAAATGATTTCCCGTTAATTCGATATAGTCGGCAAAAGCGCCTTTACCTGAATCAAAAAAGTGAAAAGAATGATTAGTATTAAGATCAGTCACAGAGCTGTTTCTCATTACAAAACGGTAGTTTTTTACCATGCCCCATTTTTGTGAACGAATTAAAGTATTACCTGATGAATCAGGGCTGCTTTTACCACTTATACTTAGGCCATCAAGTGTCAAACTACCACCATCGATAACTTTAAATAATGTTGAACGTTGAAACGTTATCTGAGCTTTACCTTGATTTTTAGCTTTAATCGATACGGTTTTATTAATATTGATGGTTTTCCTAACATCATAATGACCATCAGCTAATAACAGTACATCCCCCAAATCTGCACTGAGTACTGCATTAAACAATGCATCTTCACCAGCTTTAACATGGATGGTTCTTCCCGATTCAAACGCAACTAATGGCTCCTTTTTTTGATACCAGCTAGGGCCTGTTGCTGATTTTAAAACCACTGAAAGATTCTTTTTAGCACCTTTTGCAGCCAATTTTTCATCAACAGGGTAAAGTAAACCATTCGCCGCACGTTTAAGCTTGATGTTTTGTTTATTAATGCCTGTGGCAAGCTTTTTATCTGCTACGGTATTAGCGATATTGCCTTTGAATGAAATACCACCAATATCATCAAATACAGTAAATGGTTGTTGCCCGCTCTTATTAAAAATCAAATTATTTTGTATGGTCGAGTTAATCGGCACTGCGCTTCTTTCCGCATCACTACCTGCCGCGAGTTGAATATGATCGACATTGATAAAAGTATTATTTTCCACCAAAGCATTATCAACTTGGTGATATCGATTAATACTAGAGTTCGGTACACCATTCATCACAGTAAAGCCACTACCAAAACGATAGCCAGTTAACCCCTCTAGGTAGTTATTTCTAACTATTTGGTTTTTATTAATTACTCGAATACCACCAGTATGATCAACACTATTACCAAAAAAGATATTTTCTTCAATTAAGTTGCCATTACCATGGCGCAGGGTCAGAGTGCCTCTAGATTCAAAAAACACATTGTTGCTAATTTTATTTTGACCTGACTTAATTGAAATAATTTCCACTTCGCCGTCACAACGATCAAAATAGTTATTTTCAACCAAGGTAAATGAATTTGATAACGAATAATGGCTAGTTCCTATACGTAGGGTTTCACCGCCATTAGAGCCAAGAATAGGACGAGGGCCAAAGTAGTTATGATCTATTTTATGGTGATTCTCTTGGCTTGCTTTACTGTCAAGACGAACAGCAAGGGTTACACCTTTATTGCGTTTTCCAGTAAGGTAATTGTGATCAAAGCGGTTATATTGACCATACATTGCCACCCAGTAATCAGATTCTTGTTTATCCGGATTATTAAAGTTATCTATAACTACTTCGGTTACTCGAGAATGGTAGGCTAAGTCTTCTTTATTACGTCTAAACGAGATAACCGAACTGCTAGGAGTATAACCATCCTTAAAGACCAAACCGGAGACCACTAAATGTTTACCTGCCAAACGTAAATTTGACAGACCTGACAAAATGACCTGCCCTTTAGTCTGTGCCCTTAACTCAATAGGTGCTTCTTTGGTACCATGACCTTTAAAAAGAATTTCAAAGTCATGCCATGTACCATTGGCTAAAATAACTGTGTCTCCTGGCTTTACCTTTTCAAGTGTTTTCTTATAGGCCTTAGGTGAATCAACCAGCCAATCTTTGGCGATTGCTTGACCAGATAATAACAAAGCAAACACCGTTAAAGTAACGGGTTTTAGGTATTGAAAAGTCTTTATTGAGTACATAAACATCTCTTTTAACTTGGTTAAATCTATTATAAAAATTAGAGCTCTGTCTACTCCTGTAATACAAAGCCCTAGTAGTACAAAATACGAACTAGATTAAAATTGCTTAAAACTTAGCTCTAACACCAACATACAACTTAGCACCTGAACGTGAATAATCAGCAATAGTTGTATCATTACCACGGGTATATACTTGTGGTTCATTAAGTAAATTCATTGCTTTGAACGATACCGATACATTTTTCATGACTTTGTATTTAGCCGCAAAATCTAAATAATCTGAATCTTGCACGTACCGGTGGCTACGTGTAGGAAATGGTAAGTTATTTGGTTGGAAGTATTTAGAGCGATACTTATATAAGACTCTTAATGATAAATCATCACCTTCCCAATAAACCGAACCTGAGGCCACATTAGCTGAGAAACCAAATAAGTTGGCATCAGGCACAATGCCTGGGCTAGCAATTTCTTTAGTAACAAAATCAGAATCTGCATAGTTATAAGCAATACTGGCACCTAAACCACTTAAGATACCAGGAAGCTCAGTAAAATGTTTATTCGCTGTTACTTCAAAACCTTGGATAGTAGAAGAATCATCAGATGTTTGCACCGTTGAATGACTAACCGCTGAATAGTTAGTATCAACACCATCTAAACTAACGGTAATATCTCTATTTTCTTCAACATTCTCGTAACCACCAATGAAGCTTTTGTGATACAAGGCTAAGGTGATAGCTGAGTCTAAGCTCGGGTAGTATTCAAAGGATAAATCAAAGTTATTAGATAAGTACGGTTTCATGTGGTTACCACTTGCCGTACCACTAGTAATGACTTGATCATAGTCAGTATTGGTATTTTCATCACAAATGGTATCATCTTGATCTTCACAGGTTTCATAACTTACCCCTGAAGACATCGCATTCAGTTGAAAACGTGACATTGCTCGGTATGCCGCAACACGAAAAATGAAATCGTCATTCACATGGAAGCTTAAGTTCATGCTAGGTAATACTTCAGTGTAAGAAGAGTCGAGTGTAACCACTTCAATTTCACCCGATGAATTGGTTTCAGCAGCGTAAGTACCATCTTCATTTGAAGTAATATACACCTTATCTCCCCAACCAGTAGAGTGCGTATCTGTTTGCACAACACGCACACCAAGATTACCAGTCATCGGAATACCAAAAGCTTCAGTATCAATATTCGCCATAACATAAATAGCTAATATATCTTCGGTTACATCACGGTCACTACCATTACGACCATCTTCACGCTCACCGATATCGTACCAAGCCGTATTGCCACTAAGATTACCATTCTCGTCAGGTACATAAGCTAACATTTGACCTTGGAAACATTTAGAATCATAAGTGGCAAAATCACCTGAGCCGCCACCCGTTTCTTCATCAAACAAGTTATTGTTGTAGTGGCCGTTTTGGCAACTATCAATAATGCCTTGGCTTAATGCTTGATGTAATTCTGGGTTAAGATCATCCCAATCATTATCAGCAGTATCTGTTGAGCCATTTCTTTGTGAGCCATCACTTAAGGTAAGCGATACATCATTGGTTTGATAATCAACTAAATGCTCAGTTGAATAACGAACACCGGCAACGATAGAAGAAAAGAAACTATTATCTAAAGCGTAATCTACGTCGAAGTTTACCGATAAAATATCATCGTTTCGTTCATCGTGAGAACGGCGATACTCCGCATAAGCGCCACCATTATCACCAATAAATGAGTTCATATCGGTAGGATCAAAAACTTCAGCGGCATTAAAACCGGCATCACCTTCTGCTAAACGGTTAGAGTCTAACCAAGTTAACTCGGGCACGTTGCGGCCACGATAATCTAACGCGTAATCATAACGTTCATCTGATTTAAATTTAGTACGGTGGCGAACACGGTAACGGTAAGATTCAGAATATGCGGTATCAAAAGTTAAGGTTAAATCATCTGTTGCATAGAATTCAGCATTAAAACCAAATCCATTATAATCATCTACTTGATTACGACTTTCACCACTAAGTTGTGGTTTTGCTTCACCTGTTGCATAAAGTAAAGTGTGGTCATCAGCAATGATATGATCCGCTAATTGTCTACGACGAGAATCTAAACCAAGCTCCATGCGCTCTTCAGTGTACTCAAGGCGAGAAAGCTCAACATCTGCATTTAAGTTCCATTGGTCATTTGGCAACCATTGCACGGTAGCAACTACATTGGTGCGTTTATCTTCATCAGAGCCTGTACGCCAATAGGCATCATTAGGTACATAAAAAATTGAAGATTGATCATAATCATTTAAATCTGTATCTTCACCAGGTGTTGGTGTACGTCCAACTCGACCCGCGCTTATAGCTTGCTCTGAACTACCGCCAGTACAATCACCACCGCCATCAGAAAGCGGTGAGCCATCAGCTCCTCTTAATGCACAAACACCCATTTGTGAGCTGCCACCATAGTTTTCTTCTGGGTTTGAAGTATCTTGATGACTAACACCAAAGGTAAAACCTATATCACCTAAGCTATCAGTTTCAAAGTTTTGCACTGTTGATAATACAAACTTACTTCCCCACGGATTTTCACTGGTATCTTGATAATAAGAATTATACATTCCACCTAATTCAACGGTTGTTTCATTTTTACCATAATCAACAGCGCGTAGAGAGCCAACATCAACAGTACCAGAAGTACCACCTTCTACTAGATTCGCTTGCTGAGATTTATAGATAACAACCTTATCAACTAAACTAGACGGGAATTTTTTAAAATTAACTGCTCGGCCTGGGCCAGCATTAGTAATAGTACGACCATTAAAGGTTGAGTAGCCCCAGTAGGAGCCAAGACCACGAATAGAAATTTCATTCTGGCTGCCTTTTAATCGATGACCTGTAGCACCAGAGATGTTTTCGATAACATCAGATAAAGATAAACCTGGTAAGTCTCCAAAATCGGCGGCGGCGATGGCATCAACAATAGCAGAGTTGTTTTTCTTTTCATTAAGAGAACGTGTCATTGTGCCACGCATGCCTCTTACTTCAATAACTTCGACTTCACCTTTACTATTTTTTACTTCAATAGTACTTACGGTTTGATCTGCCTTGGCAGCTTCGCCTTCTGCTGAATAAACTGGTGCAGCTAACATGGCCAATAAAGCTGAACTAAATATTGCAGCTTTACCGCTTGGTTTAGTTTTACACGTTCTTATAACGCGACTAATTGCATTCAATTTCACTATAAAATCCCCGAGTGTTTCTAATAATTTTTATTGATTCGTTTAATTTCATGTTGTAAACAGAGCTTTCAAGAGCTGTGAAAGAACCGTTGGATTATATTTAACCAGCGAACAGAGGGATTGTCAACCACTTTGTATTACCAATAATAATTACAAAGCAAGCCACTGGTAATAACAAAATTTGACATGCGCTTTTCTCGGGCCTAGTATGTTTATACCAATATAAGAATAATCTAACGATGTCCGGCTTAAAAATTTTGCCATGAGCGAGATAAGACGATATGATTAATTATAATTAATGATTAAGTATATATATTAGCTAAGGAAAAAATATGAGCAGCAACCGCCGTTTGTTTTGGAGTATCGTTGAGAAAATTGAAACCTCTATTAACTCTGGGGTCTATTCTCCTGGTAGTCGCTTGCCTCCCGAACGTGAATTAGCTGAAACATTTAATATAAGTAGGCCAACAGTACGAGAAGCTATTATTGCTTTAGAGGTAAGAAAAAAAGTCGAAGTTAAAACTGGCTCAGGTGTTTATGTTTTAAAACCGGTTAACCAAATAGGGTTACAAAAGCAGGTTAATGCCTTTGAAGTGACCCAAGCTCGTGCCTTGATTGAAGGAGAAGTTGCGGCAATTGCAGCAACCACGATTACTGAAGATGAGTTAACCCGCTTACATCAAACCTTAGTTGATATGGAAAGTGGCGAATATATTGAAGCAGCAGATAAAGAGTTTCACCAAATAATAGCCAATGCTACCCGAAATAGTGCCATGATATTATCGGCTGAAAACCTTTGGAAACTACGATCTTCAACTCCTGAAGTTATCAAAGATTATGACAGTGTTTGCAGTAAAGATAACTCTAAAACTCTCGCTGAGCACAGAGCTATTTATGAAGCCTTAAAATCACGTGACTCCACACAAGCAAGAAAGGCTATGCACTGTCACTTCAATCGACTTATCAACGCTTTATTTGATGCAGTAGAGTCTAGAGCCTTAGCTGAAATAACCAGAAAAAATAGCGAACAACGTGGCCTTTACTCTATTCCTAATGCTAGCGAAAATACAACGAATACCTAGCGTTATAGTGATATTTTTATTCGGAATTAAATTGTAACAGGCCTATAATTATTGCTGTTCTCGCACAATCTCATTTTGATCTATTATTTTGCGGCTCCATGGCTTGCAAAGCCGAACCTTAAAGCCCTAACAAAGTTGAAGGGGCTTTTTCGCCATGCCCTTTCATGACCTTTTCAATCATAAAACCCAAAAAACAATAAATAGTACCTAACAATACTTCAACAAACCTACCGCTAAACTTACCAATAAACATTATTGATTTACAACACAGGGTAAATTGGTAATATATCGTTTTATTTCATATTGATTATAGGTAGGTTATGTCTTTAAATCGTTCGGTTATTTATATATGTTCATTGTTACTGTTAATGGCTTGTGATTCTTTTGACAGATCACCTGACTCTACGTCGGACAGTTCACCCGACAACTCATTAACAGAGTCACCCGATGTTGAAGCCGTAGTCGTTATAGAAGATGTTATAGAAGAAAGCCTAGAAGATGTTATAGAAGAAAGCCAAGAGGACATCCAGTGTAATGGCTTAGCAAAACTTAACTTCATTCAAGCTATTGCCAGTGACCAAGTATCAACTTATGACGCCAGTAAAACCATTGATAGTAACTTCATGTCTGAATCACGTTGGTCCACAGCCAAGAATGAACAATCGTTAGTTTTAACACTAGCGTCTCCAGCATTAATCAAAGGTATTTCAATTACTTGGTTTAATAACGACAACCGAAGTTATAGCTATGAGTTGGAAGTTTCTAAGGATCAAGAAACTTGGGTTTCAGTACTTAGTTCAGAGTTAAGTTATGCCTTATCAACCCGTGCAAAATATATTGAAATCACTGAGCACACAGCGCATTACCTAAAAATAATTGTTAATGGCAACTCGCTTGATAACAACAACCATATTGTCGAAGTGGAAGCATTTGGCTGTCAAACGGACATAGCTTCTTCCATCAAATTAAATGATTGGTATTTAAGCATTCCTGTTGATAATAATCTTTATTCAAAAGCACAGAGTATTAAGGAATCAACGCTGACGAATGATTATTTTAATGCTGAGTTTTTCTTCCTAGATGACAATGGTGGTTTGGTATTTAGAGCTCCTATCGAAGGAGCAAAAACATCAACTAACACCAGTTACACCCGCACTGAATTAAGAGAAATGTTAAGACGTGGCGATACCAATATAAACACGCAAGGCATAAATGAAAATAATTGGGTATTCTCCAGTGCATCAATTGAAGAGCAGCAAGCTGCAGGGGGGGTTGATGGCGAATTGTTTGCTGAGTTAGCAATAAATCATGTCACAGTAACTGGTGATGGCTCACAAGTTGGCCGTGTCATCATTGGTCAAATTCATGCTAACGATGATGAGCCCATTCGCGTTTATTATCGCAAACTACCAGAAAATGATAAGGGCGCTATTTATTTGGCCCATGAAATATTAGGCGGCGATGATATCTATTATGAACTCATTGGTAGCCGCGCTAAGAGTGCAGAGAGTCCAGAACATGGCATAGAGTTGAATGAACGCTTTGCTTACCAAATATCTGTAGTTGGTAATCAATTAACCTTTACTCTTTCAAGATCCCAACAAGAAAATATTTCTGCAATCATTGACATGAGCAATAGTGGTTATGATATTGGTGGACAATACATGTATTTCAAAGCAGGTGTCTACAAAGCAGGTGTCTATAACCAAAATAACACCGGTGATTCTAAAGATTATGTGCAAGCTACTTTTTATAAAATTGAAAATACCCATTCAGCTTACAACACTGATTAAAGTCAAATAAGCGATCAATGACCAAGTAGAGCTTTAAGCTCACACATTATTAAGCCGGCAAGCAATAATTAACCGCGTCAAAAACTATTTAGTGCCGATGGGGTTAGTTAATTGCGATACAGGTTTATTGTTAGCTAACCCCCTGCCCCTACTTTACTAGCTCTTCATTTATCTTGGCTATGTTCATAAATATTTTGCATGAAACATAAAGATAAAATCATTTTATTTCATTAACCTACAAAAGTGGTTAACCAACCCACTACGCACAAGCATACCAAACCGGATAATTGACTTGACAACCCGGTCATCTTGCCCGAGTATCTTTAAGCGCATTTGTGTAGATTAATGTCCTTAAATTATTTTTATCTACGGATAAATTTAAAATAATAAATAATAATACTGGTAAGGGAAAAACAATAATGAAAATTAAATCGCTAATAGCATCATCAATTATTCTAGCATTGAGTGCCTGTAATGACAGTACCATAGGTCCAGACGTAGGAAGCTCTCCTGGCTCGGTAATGTTATCAGGAGATGCTATTGTAGGATCAACGTTATCAGCCACTGTTACTGATAACGATGGGTTAGAATCTGCGGATATTGCCTATCAATGGATGGCTGGTGATAAGGTTATTTCAAGTGCTACGTCGAGTTCATACTTGTTAATTGAAGCTGATGTTGATAGCACAATTACGGTTTCTGTCACTTATACAGACGATAATGGTCATAGTGAAATATCAAAATCTGCCCCTTCTGACACAGTAGAGATACCTGCTGTACCCAGTGAAGGCAGTATTACTATTTCAGGAGATGCGTTTGAAGGCAGTGTATTAACGGCGCTAATAACTGACGCTAATGGTTTTGGTGAGACTGAAGTAGAATATTTGTGGATGGTTGACGGCTCTGATATTACAGACGCCAATACAGATACTTATACTTTAACTGCGGCCGAATTAGGTTCAACAATTTCGGTTACCGCTACCTATACTGATAACGACGAATTTGAAGAGGCCGTGACCTCAGCTGTAACAGGTGTTGTTGTAATAGAGCCCCTAACCCCGGTTGAGCCAGTTGTACCAATGACTCAAGTAGCATCAATTACCGATAATATGACTGATGACGCTGGTGAATTACGATATAAACATAGCTCCGTTATAGAGGCAGGTAAACTTAGCTTATCTTTTGCAAAAGATGAAGTCATGACAGCAGACGGTAGTGCTAAAGAAGCTTATGTCGCCTTATATGGTAATTCAACGTCAACCAGTAAAGCGCTAGTTGATTTAAGAATTGGTAATGGAACATTCACCATACGCGATCAAGACAACATCACAGTAACAGCAACGTTCACACCGGGGGACTGGGTTGATGTTGAAATGACTTGGGATGCTTCAAGTGCTAGTGCCACAGTAGCTCCTTTAGTGACTATCACTATTAATGGTACCGCGGTAACTGTTGATGCTTTCCCCTCGGTTTCTAGTGAATTAGCCACAGTAATGGCTGGTGTAGAAACGGTAGTCTTTAAACTAAGTGATACTAGCTCAGTGGTAACAGGCGCTTATTTAGTTGATGACATTAAGCTTTATGCTGACATTGCAGGCACAACTATTGCCTTTGAAGATGACTTTGAAACTTACGCTATCGAAGACTCTCTTGATACTGACAATACTAACTCCCCATACAATTCAAGTACCGCTGAAGCGGTTGTTGTTGAAGCCGAGGATGCCGTGGCACCTGTAGAAACAACACCAGAGCCAACAACGACGAAAGTTGCATCAATCACAGATAACATGACTGATGACGCAGGAGAGTTAAGGTATAAACATAGTTCTACCATTGAAGCCGGTAAACTTAATTTATCCTTTGCAAAAGATGAAGTCATGACAGCAGACGGTAGTGCCAAAGAAGCTTATGTCGCCTTATATGGTAATTCAACGTCAACTAGCAAAGCGCTTGTTGATTTAAGAATTGGTAATGGAACATTCACCATACGCGATCAAGACAACATCACTGTGGCAGCAACGTTCACACCTGGTGACTGGGTTGATGTTGAAATGACTTGGGATGCTTCAAGTGCTAGTGCCACAGTAGCTCCTTTAGTGACGATCACCATTAATGGTACCGCAGTAACTGTTGATGCTTTCCCCTCGGTTTCTAGTGAATTAGCCACAGTAATGGCTGGTTAGTTGATGACATTAAGATTTATGCTGACATTGTAGGCACAACCATTGCTTTTGAAGATAATTTTGAAGCTTACGCCATTGCAGACTCTCTTGATACTGACAATGCTAATTCACCGTACAATTCAAGTACCGCTGAAGCGGTTGTTGTTGAAGTTACCAAGTAGAGATAGGTAAATGATGCTAGAGAAAACTAAGCAATTAAGGCGGCAATAGACCCTAATCAACCGGATAGAAATAGTGCTTTAACTAGCACTATTTTTTAATCGCCCTCTCTAAAGCATAATCAGCCATCATTACTCATATCCAACCTATATCCCCCCATATTTAGTTAAAGAAAAGGTGAAAATAATGTTATCCCCCCTTAAAGCATTACTGAGTATAACTATAATTTTGGTTATTACCGGACAGAGTCTTGCGCACACAAAAGAATTAAGAAATAGCCGTAATGAACTTATAATACTAAACCCTGCAGCTCAACCTGCTACCAACTTTGATTTATCTGATTGGAGTATTAGCTTACCGGTTGATACTAATAATGATGGTATTGCTGACAATGTTCCTGAAAGCTACCTTGCTAAAGGTTTATCAGTTCAACCACTTTTTTATACTGCGACAGATGGCGGCATGGTTTTTTATGCTCCTATAACAGGGCCAAAAACATCAAAAAATACTAAATATACTCGCAACGAATTACGAGAAATGCTCAGAAGCGGTAATACCAGAATCAAAACTAAAGGCATCACCGAGAATAATTGGGTCTTCAGTACTGCTAAAAGAAGAATTAGAAAGAAATCAGGAGGTGTTGATGGAACATTAGAAGCCACCTTAGCAGTTAACCATGTCACAACGACTGGCGATGCCAAGCAGGTAGGAAGAGTGATCATTGGCCAAATACATGCCACTAAAGACGAACCCGTTAGACTCTATTATAGAAAATTACCCCTGCATAACCGAGGAGCAATCTACATGGCTCATGAGCCTCTAACAGGTGATGAGCAATGGTATAATTTAATTGGCTCTAGTGCGAGCAATGCTATGGAGCCAACTGATGGCATTGAATTAGATGAAGTATTTAGTTATAAAATTCAGGTGGTTGGCTATTTATTAACGGTAACAATTATCAGACAAGGTAAAGCAGATGTTATTCAACAAGTAGATATGAGTAATAGCGGCTATGGCAATAGCGACCAATATATGTACTTCAAAGCAGGTGTTTATAATCAAAATAATACCGGTGAAGCGTCTGACTACGTACAAGCAACCTTTTATCAGTTAGACAATAATCACTGATACAGCAATCATTAAAACAATAGTGAGGCAATTTAGCTATAGTGATTTGTTCAACTATATTGCATTAGTATATTTCCTGCTATTTATTGCGAACCACCTACCCCAACAGGTTGTTTTTAATGTTTAAATTAACGTTATGAAAAAAGTTTATTATACTATTGCTCATAACGGCCTTTACTTATAAATCAAATACAACTGACACAATAAAATGTTAAACCGTTACTGGGGTTTGATTAAAAGGCAAAAATAGAGATGAAAGAATAATCCTTATTTCAATGACAATGGCGTATTAAATGATAAAAGCTTTCTTTATCACATATTCCAAAATGGACAGGGGTTTATGTTACTAAAGCTCATATAAATAGCGGTTACCAATACAGAATAAGTTGTTTACTCTCAGTTCTGTTTTTTAATGCACAATGTTTGCACATTGCTTTGATAATATGAACATAGTATGTTTTTTATAACATAATATAATCCATTTTTATAAAGTAGAAACTTAAATGAAAATTCAACATAAGCTATTTTTGATATTATTTGGCTTCAGTTTTTTGTTGGTAACCTCTTTGGTTTCCCTTATGCAATGGAGTATTGACAAGGGAATGATTGAGTATGTAAATACTAAAGAGGTTGAAATATTACAGCCTGTTGTTGCTATGCTTGCGCAAGAATATAGTCAAAAAAGCAACTGGGATAATATGCATGG
>Ga0209395_1003251_pt1 | contig 20367 bp, 19 predicted proteins | sample GOMGulsemesocosm_3_FD_184635 | JGI IMG/M metagenome (GOLD analysis project Ga0209395, IMG submission 184635) | Methane-oxidizing microbial communities from mesocosms in the Gulf of Mexico - GOM9D Gulf of Mexico (SPAdes) (version 2) | ecosystem: Environmental > Aquatic > Marine > Cold seeps... | reverse complement strand
ACAAAGTGGTCTTTAGTTCCGAAATCTGTTGTTAAAGTAATTAAAGACATGTAAAAACGACCTGTTGATTAGTTGTTTAAAAATTGATAAAAATTTTGCACAAAGCTAATCAATTCTAGAAATTTATCCGTAATTTTCTTGTAGAATTACTTGATAGAATTTATCTCGTTTTTATTTAGATACATATTTTCTACAGCTAAATTGTTAACCTATTAAAAAAGAATCATTTGACAGAAAGAATTATTGAGCTTACAGACATCGATCCAAATGAGTTTTTTGGAACTCAAAACAGTACTATTTCTTTATTGAAAAAATATTTTCCGAAGATTAAAATTGTGGCGAGAGGAGCTACACTTAAAATCTATGGAGAATCAGATATTTTAGATGAGTTTGAAAAACGATTTGAGATGCTGGTTAAATATTTTAATAGATATAATAAACTAGATGAAAATAGTATTGAACGCATTATTACAGAAACAGGGAAAGAAATAAAAACGGGGTCTGTGGCAAAAGATGTGTTGTTGCATGGGGTTAATGGGAAGCTGATAAAACCTCAGACGCTTAACCAACGTAAAATGGTTACCTTAATGGGAAAGAATGATATGCTTTTTGCTGTTGGACCAGCAGGTACAGGAAAGACATATACAGCAGTTGCCTTGGCTGTAAAAGCATTGAAAGAAAAAGAAGTAAGAAGAATTATCTTAACCAGACCAGCTGTGGAGTCTGGTGAGAACCTTGGGTTTCTACCTGGCGATTTAAAAGAAAAATTAGATCCATACATGCAGCCATTATATGATGCGCTGCGAGATATGATTCCACACGAACGTTTAGAATCACACTTAGAAAAAGGGATCATACAAATTGCTCCGTTGGCATTTATGCGTGGTAGAACGCTAGACAGTGCTTTTGTAATTTTAGATGAAGCGCAAAATACAACACATAATCAAATGAAAATGTTTTTAACCCGAATGGGGAAAAACGCCAAATTTATTATTACGGGTGATCCTGGTCAAATAGACCTGCCTAGAAAACAAGTTTCTGGATTAAAGGAATCGCTATTGGCTTTAAAAGATATAGAAGGTATTGCACATGTATATTTAGATGATAAAGATGTGGTAAGACATCGCCTAGTAAAAAGAATTATATCAGCATATAAAAGCATAGAAACAGAATAGGGGCCGTGGTTATGACTCGGTAGTTTTTAGTACTGTAAACTTTCGAATTTTAGTGTTATATTTTCGCACTAAAAGGTTACTTTTGCTGGCAACAACAACACAACTAAAATGAATACAATTAACGAAACAAACTTTCAATTTCCGAATCAAAAATCGGTATATAAAGGTAAAGTAAGAGAAGTATATAACATCAATGATGAAGTACTGGTAATGATTGCTTCTGATAGACTATCTGCTTTTGATGTAATTTTACCACGTCAAATTCCGTTTAAAGGGCAAATATTAAATCAGATTGCAACAAAAATGATGCATGAAACTGCTGATATTGTTCCGAATTGGTTGGTGGCAAATCCAGATGAAAATGTAGCAATAGGTCATTTATGTGCTCCTTTTAAAGTAGAAATGGTAATTCGTGGGTATATGTCTGGTCATGCCGCACGTGAGTATAAGGCTGGTAAAAGAGTTTTATGTGGTGTAGAAATGGCAGAAGGAATGCAAGAGAATGATAAATTTCCTATTCCTATTATTACACCATCTACCAAAGCAGAAAATGGAGATCATGACGAAGATATTACACGCGAAGCTATTTTAGCCAACAATGTAGTTTCTGAAGAAGATTACATTGTCTTAGAAAAATATACCAGGGCTTTGTTTCAAAGAGGAACTGAAATCGCTGCAAAACGTGGATTGATTTTAGTAGATACCAAGTATGAATTTGGAAAAACGAATGATGGTCAAATTGTATTGATTGATGAAATTCACACACCAGATTCTTCTCGTTATTTTTATGCAGAAGGATATGCAGAACGTCAAGCAACAGGAGAAAGTCAAAAACAATTATCTAAAGAGTTTGTGAGGCAATGGTTAATTGAAAATGGTTTTCAAGGATTGGAAGGACAACAAATACCTGAAATGTCTGATGAGAAAATCATCGAAATTTCAAATAGATATATAGAATTATACGAGCAAATCACAGGAGAAACATTTGTGAAAGCAAATACAGCAGAGGTATTAGCAAGAATTGAAAGGAATGTGACGGAGTTTTTAACTTCTAAATAAAAAAATAAAACAACCAAACCATGATTATAGAACCAAGAACAAGAGGATTTATTTGTTTAACAGCACACCCAACAGGTTGTGAACAAAATGTAATCAATCAAATAGAGTATGTTAAATCTAAAGGAGCAATTGATGGCGCTAAAAAAGTGTTGGTAATTGGTGCATCTACAGGATTTGGATTGGCATCTAGAATATCTAGTGCTTTCGGATCTGATGCAGCTACCATTGGGGTGTTTTTTGACAAACCATCTAAACCTGGAAAAACAGGTTCGGCAGGATATTACAATACTGCTGCTTTTGAAAAACATGCCCATAAAGCAGGTTTGTATGCAAAAAGTATCAATGGTGATGCGTTTTCTAATGAGATAAAACGTAAAACACTAGACATGATCAAGGAAGATCTAGGCCAAATTGATTTGGTAATTTATAGTTTGGCATCACCAGTAAGAACACATCCAGATACAGGAACACGTTACAAGTCGGTGTTAAAACCAATTGGGGGTGTTTTTTCAAATAAAACAGTAGATTTCCATACAGGAGATGTTACCGAGATTTCAATCAATCCTGCAGAAGGAGAAGATATTCCAAATACGGTTGCAGTAATGGGAGGTGAAGATTGGAAAATGTGGATGGATGCTTTGCAAGCAGAAAACCTATTATCTGAAGGAGCTACCACTGTTGCCTATTCGTATATTGGCCCTTCTTTAACAGAAGCCGTATATAGAAAAGGAACTATTGGAGCAGCAAAAGATCACTTAGAAGCAACAGCCTTTACAATTTCAGACGATTTAAAATCGATTGGAGGTAATGCCTATGTTTCTGTAAATAAAGCATTGGTTACACAAGCAAGTTCTGCAATTCCGGTGATTCCATTGTACATTTCTTTATTGTATAAAATAATGAAAGCAAAAGGAATTCATGAAGGATGTATTGAGCAAATTCAACGTTTGTATAGCGATCGTTTATTTGGTGGTGATTTAGCCTTAGATGCAAATGGAAGAATTCGTATTGACGATTTAGAAATGCGTGAAGATGTGCAAGCTGAGGTAGCGGAACTTTGGAAAACAGCAGCAACAGAAAACTTATCTGAAATTGGAGATTTAGCAGGATATAGTACAGATTTCTTTAATTTATTTGGCTTTAAAGTTGATGGAATAGATTACGAAGCAGATGTAAATGAAATGGTAGAAATAGCCAGCGAACACTAAATGTTTGCAAAAAAACATAGCAAAGCTTTTATAGGAATGTTTTTTTTGAGTACTCTAATTTTTGGACAGCAGGCTCAGCAAAAAAACAAACTTGTAAAAGTTTTGTCTTTTAATATATTACATGGTGCTACAACAAACGGTAGTTTTGATTTAGATATCATAGCAAATGTGATTAAAAAAGCAGATGCAGATTTTGTTTCCTTGCAAGAAGTAGATTTTAAAACGAATAGAGCAAAAAAATACGATTTGCCAACCGAATTAGGAGTTCGTACAAAAATGACTGCTATTTTTGGAAGAGCAATGTATTATGATGGTGGTGAATACGGGGAAGCTATTTTATCTAAGTATTCTTTTTTATCAACCAGAAATAGTGCGTTGCCATATACAAAAGGAAATGAACCTCGAACAGCTTTAGAGGTAACAACTGTCTTGAAATCGGGAGATACCATTTCTTTTATTGGAACTCATTTAGATCATTTAGAAATAGATACAGATAGAGTTTCGCAGGCAACAGCACTTAATAAAGTGTTTTCTAATAATAAATACCCAACCATTTTATCGGGTGACTTAAATGATGTTCCAACTAGTAAAACCATCAATATTCTTGAAAATTATTGGAAAGCTTCCTATAACAAAGCATCGCCTATAAAAACATATCCATCAGATAATCCAACATTGAAAATAGATTATGTATTGTATTATCCAAGGGAAAAATGGAAAGTGGTTCGCAGAGAAACTATTTGTGACGTTATTGCTTCTGATCATTGTGGGTATTTAGTAACATTAGAATTAGTAGATTAATGGTTGTTTTATGAAAGCAGTTACCGTAAAAAAAATAAAAGACGAATTATCTCATAAGAATTCCTTTGAGTTGATGGAGCTGTGTTTGCGTTTGTCAAAATTTAAAAAGGAAAATAAAGAGCTTTTAACCTACTTGCTTTTTGAATCTGATAATGAAGAAGGGTATGTGGAGAGTGTAAAAGAACAGATAGATGGGTTGTTCGAACAAATAAACACAAAGAGTTATTTCTATATCAGAAAGAGTACTCGAAAAATATTGACACTCACTAAAAAGTTTATTAGGTATTCTCAAAACAAAGAGACTGAGGTAGAATTACTGTTGTATTTCTGCACAAAGTTAAAAGAGTTTAAGCCATCAATAAAAAAGAGCCCGAGGTTAGTAAATACCTTTGATAGACAAATTCTATTAATCAAAAAAGGAATTGCAACACTACACGAGGATTTGCAATATGATTATCAGATAGAATTGGATACTTTAATCGATTCATAAGTTAATAAACAATATTCGGGATCATTTGATCAAAGTTACCCTAATAACAAGTCGAAATTTATTGTAATTTCGTCATGGTAACGCCTAACCAATAAATTGCTTGTTTTTTTTCTATGCATAGCCTGTGCATTTTTTTGTAACGAATACTCAAATTAATCGTCAAATATTTGAACAAAATCAATTACACTATGAATAAACTATCTCAATTTAAGTTTTTAATAACGTTTGCTATTTGTTTTTTAACGGTTATAAATGGCAATGCACAAGGTTTAGAGTCAAAAATAGACAAGATATTAAGCGACCAATTTAAAAGTAATGAAACAGGTGTTTCTGCTTTGGTTGCAAAAAACGGAAAAGTAATTTATCGTAAAGCATTTGGAAAAGCTAATTTGGAGCTAGGTGTAAACATGACTTCTGACAATGTGTTTCAAGTAGGTTCTATTACCAAACAATTTACTTCGGTAGCAATTTTAATGTTGTTAGAAGGAGGGAAATTAAGTTTGGAAGATGAAATCACAAAGTTTATTCCAAATTACCCAACCAATGGAAAGAAGATCACCGTTCACCATTTATTAACACATACATCAGGAATTAAGAGTTATACTTCGATGCAAAGTTTTGGAAAAGTAATGACGATTGATGAATCTTCTTTAAAATTTATAGACTTCTTTAAAAATGAACCAATGGATTTTGATCCAGGCGAAAAGTATTTATATAACAATTCTGGATACTTCATCTTAGGATATATCATAGAAAAAGTAAGCGGGTTGTCTTATCAGAAATTTATTCAAGAAAGAATATTTGATAAAATAGGAATGAATTCTTCATATTATGGAAGTCACACTAAATTGATAAAAAACAGAGCGTCTGGTTACCAAAAAAGAGGAGCGTTTTCTAATGCACAGTATATCAGTCTAAGCTTGCCTTTTGCTGCAGGTTCAATTATGTCTACTGTAGATGATATGTTAAAATGGCAAACAGCAATTACCAATGATGTGTTTGTAAAAGAGTCAACAATTGATAAAGCTTTTACCAATTATACATTAAATAATGGAGATAAAATAAACTACGGTTATGGTTGGAGTTTAAACGAAATTAATGATGTTCCAACTATAGAACATGGTGGAGCAATTCCTGGATATTTATCTATGGGTGTTTTTGTTCCGAATGAAAATGTATATGTAATTCTGTTTTCTAATTGTGGATGTCAATCGCCAACAAATACGGCTCTAGAGATTGCTGCTTTGGCAATTGGTAAACCAAAATTCAGAAAAGGAAATACGATTAAATTATCAGCAGAACAATTAAATAAATGGGTTGGAACCTATCAATTTAACAATAAAGTCTTACGGTATGTTACCGTAAAAGACGGTCAATTATATAGTAAAAGGGATGGAAGTCCACAATCATTTAAATTGTATCCAACATCTCCAAATTCGTTTTCTTTTGAAGATGGATTTATCTCATATGATTTTTCAATTAAGGATGGAAAAAAAACGACTCTTTTTAAGAACCGAATCAATAAAGCAACAGGGATTTTCATAGCCAAGAAAGCTCCAAAAGAGAAAAAAATCGTATCGGTTGATGCTGCTGTTTTAAAAAAATATGAAGGTGTTTACGAGATTCAACTAGGTTTTGACTTAACGGTTACTTCTAAAGGAAATCAATTATTTGTACAAGCAACAGGTCAATCTAAATTTCAATTATTTGCCGAAAGCGATACTAAGTTTTTCTTAAAAGTTGTAAAAGCAACAGTTGAATTTCATAAAGATGATGCCGGGGAAATCACAAGCTTAACGTTGAACCAAGGAGGAAGAGCAATGAAAGGAAATAAGAAATAATATTTTCAAGAGATATAATAATTATATTTGGACTTAAAATTTAAATAAATTATTATGAAAAAAACATTGTTAATGGTTGGTGTACTCTTTTTTGTGAGTTGCGAAAAAGAAGTATGCCCTGAAGGAACTTTTGAATGGAATGATGGCCAAGGAAATTTAATAGATTGTATAGATCCAACTAATCGTGTTGATGAATTTATTCGCTCAGATTTTGTTTCTGTAACCAAGAGAAAACCTAAATTGACTAGCAACGGTGATGTGGTAACTTTAAATAATTAGAACAAATAATTCCATAGTATTTTAATACTTACAAAGGCAATCAATATAGCGGTTGCCTTTTTTAGTTGAACGGCAGTAAAGAATTTGGTACTTAATCTACTTCCAATTTGACCTCCAATAAAGACAGTTACCAAAAGCACCGAAGTGATTTCCCAGTTGATAGAGAATTCTGGGTTAAAATATTGACCAACCAAGCCAGAAATTGAGTTGACCAAAATAAACAAACTAGCCGTGGCTGCTATTTTTTTAGGTACATCCCATTTTGTTAAATGCAATAAAGGAGCGAGAAAAATACCTCCACCAATTCCAACCATTCCAGAAATAAAACCAATGACACTCCCGTAACCTGCATTTTTACCAATACTTAGGTTTTGAGAACTCTGCGCTGTAGAAACTATTTTTTTAGAAATCCACATGGTACATGATGCAAACAATAAAATACACCCAAGAAGTATAAAAAAAAACGCTTGATTGATCTTTAAATACCCGCCAATAAATGCAAAAGGGACACTAAACATAATGAGAGGCATTATTTTTTTCCAGTGATATAAGCCTAGCTTGTAAAAGAAAAAAACATTGCCCGTAACCACCACAATATTACAGAGTAAGGAGGTTGATCTAATTTGAGTATAGGCAATACCTGTAAAGGCTAACACAGCTAAATAACTCGATCCGCCACCAAACCCAACAGAAGAATACAACATGGAAATCATAAAAAAGATGCTTATGATATGCCAATTATTCACTAAAATGTCAAAAAATAATGTTACGCTCATGAGAAGCAAATATAATTTTTGTTTTAGGATTTGGGATGGTTTTTGGAATTGAAAATGTAATCAGTCGATGATTCCTTGTTATCTAGAGAAAAAAACATAAAAAATTGGTTCTAATTTAGTAGCTTAGAGACTTTAAAGATCATATCTAAGTTAGCTATTATGTCAAATCGAGAAGGGTTGAAAAAATATTGGAGAACAAATTTAAAATACTTGGCTATTTTATTAAGTATTTGGTTTACAGTTTCATTTTTGTTCGGAATTATTCTTGTAGATGAATTAAATACCATTCGCTTAGGAGGATTTAAACTTGGGTTTTGGTTTGCACAACAAGGCGCTATTTATGTGTTTGTGATTTTGATCTTAGTATATATCAAGCTTATGAATAAATTAGATAAAAAATATAACCTTAACGAATAGCGTAACTATGACATTACAAGTATGGACTTGGATCCTTGTTGGCATCACTTTTTCTTTATACATCGGTATTGCTATTTGGTCTAAAGCATCATCTACAAAAGATTTTTATGTGGCCGGTGGAGGGGTTTCTCCATTAGCAAATGGATTGGCAACTGCTGCAGATTGGATGTCTGCTGCTTCTTTTATTTCTATGGCCGGAATCATCTCTTTTAATGGCTATGACGGCTCTGTATATTTAATGGGATGGACGGGAGGTTATGTGCTGTTAGCATTGTTGTTAGCTCCTTATTTACGGAAATTCGGAAAGTTTACGGTGCCAGATTTTATTGGTGACCGCTACTATTCTAATGTTGCCAGATCAGTGGCTGTTTTTTGTGCGCTCATTGTTTCATTTACCTATGTAGCTGGACAAATGCGTGGAGTTGGTTTGGTGTTTTCTCGTTTTTTAGAAGTAGATATAAATACCGGGGTATTTATAGGAATGGTGATTGTACTGTTTTATGCTGTACTAGGAGGGATGAAAGGAATTACTTATACCCAAGTTGCTCAATATTGTGTCCTTATTTTTGCGTTTATGGTTCCAGCAATTTTTATTTCTATTCAGATGACAGACACTGCTATTCCACAAATAGGATTTGGAAGCAAGGGAACCGATGGTGTATATCTTTTAGATAAATTAGATAGGTTGCATCGAGAATTAGGATTTCATGAATATACATCAGGGGCTAAATCTACCATAGATATGTTATTTATAACCGCTGCTTTAATGGTTGGAACTGCTGGATTGCCGCATGTTATTGTACGTTTTTTCACCGTAAAGAAAGTCAGTGATGCTCGTAAATCAGCCGCATGGGCATTAATTTTTATTGCAGTTTTATATACCACGGCGCCAGCAATTGCCCTGTTTTCAAGAACAAATTTAATAGAAACAGTAAGCAATGTTGAATACGAAAAAATGCCACAATGGTTTACCAATTGGGAAGACACAGGCTTGTTGACTTTCAATGATAAGAATAAAGACGGTATTGTGCAATATCTTGGTAATACGGAGAAAAATGAATTGACTATTGATAAAGATATTATGGTGTTGGCCAATCCAGAAATTGCAAATTTACCGAATTGGGTAATTGCCTTAGTAGCCGCTGGTGGATTGGCAGCAGCCCTATCTACCGCAGCAGGGTTGCTATTGGTTATTTCGGCATCTGTTTCGCATGATTTGATTAAAAAAATGATCAAACCTTCAATTTCTGAAAAAGGAGAATTACGAGCTGCAAGAGCGTCAGCCGTGGTTGCAGTGATTATTGCCGGATATTTCGGAATTAATCCTCCAGATTTTGTCGCCGCTACAGTAGCCTTGGCATTTGGATTGGCAGCAGCATCATTTTTTCCTGCAATTACCATGGGGATTTTTTATAAGAAAATGAATAAAGAAGGAGCAATAGCCGGAATGTTAATCGGAATTGTATTGATGCTTTTTTACATGCTTAAATTTAAGTTTAGCTGGTTTGGAGGAGGAACAAAAAAAGATTGGTGGTTTGGAATTTCTCCAGAAGGATTTGGAACCGTTGCCATGATAGTGAACTTTCTCGTGGCAATTATTATTTCGAAATTCACTCCAAATCCACCAGATAAAATCCAAGAGTTGGTAGAAACAATACGGATACCATCTGGCGTAGGAAAAGCACATGATCATTAAATATAAAAACAACTGTCAAAAGTTGACATCAAAAAATAAAAGTATCCATAATTGATTCACAGAATCATGCAACTATTAAATCATTGAAGTAGAATGAGTAATTATCACATCAAACATTTAGAAGAGTATTATCAAGTTTATAGAAAATCAATCAGAGAACCAGAAAATTTTTGGGAAGAAGTCGCTGAAGAACATTTTGTGTGGAGAAAGAAATGGGATAAAGTATTGGAGTGGGATTTCAAAAAACCTGAAGTAAAATGGTTTGAAGGCGCAAAATTAAACATCACAGAAAACTGTATTGATAGACATTTGGCAACCCGAGGAGATAAAACAGCGATTTTATTTGAACCTAATAATCCAGCGGAAGGCGCAGAGCATATTAGCTATAAACAATTACATGAAAGGGTAAATCGGTTTGCAAATGTATTGAAAGCGAATAATGTTGGTAAAGGAGATCGTGTGTGTATTTATGTGCCCATGATTCCAGAATTGGCAATATCTGTATTGGCTTGTGCTAGAATAGGCGCGATACACTCAGTAGTGTTTGCAGGCTTTTCATCAACAGCATTGTCAACTAGAATCAACGATTCTGATTGTAAAATGGTTATTACTTCAGACGGTTCGTACAGAGGTGCAAAAACCATCGATTTAAAAGGAATTGTAGATGAAGCTCTAGAAAGCTGTCCAGGGGTAGAAACCGTGTTGGTTGCCAAAAGAATCAACTCAGATATCACTATGAAAGACGGTCGTGATCAATGGTTACAACCATTATTAGACAAGGCATCTTCAGTTTGTGAAGCAGAAGTAATGGATGCAGAAGATCCGCTATTTATTCTATATACATCAGGCTCTACAGGGAAACCAAAAGGAATGGTGCATACCACAGCTGGTTATATGGTGTACACAGCTTATACATTTAAAAATGCCTTTCAGTACAGAGAAAATGATGTGTATTGGTGTACAGCAGATATTGGCTGGATTACCGGACATAGTTATATTGTCTATGGACCACTTTGTAATGGCGCAACAACCGTGCTGTTTGAAGGGGTGCCAAGTTATCCAGATTTTGGACGTTTTTGGGAGGTTGTTCAAAAACATAAAGTGAGTCAGTTTTATACCGCACCAACAGCCATTAGAGCCTTGGCAAAACAAGGTGTTGAATTGGTAGATAGTTATGATTTATCGTCCTTAAAAGTCCTAGGTTCTGTTGGTGAACCAATAAATGAAGAAGCTTGGCATTGGTACAATGATAATATTGGAAAAAAGAAAAGTCCAATTATTGATACTTGGTGGCAAACAGAAACGGGGGGAATTATGATAACACCTATTCCATATGTAACGCCGACAAAACCTACCTATGCAACCTTACCCTTTATTGGAATTCAGCCAGCTTTGATGGATGAAAAAGGGAGCGAATTAAAAGGAAACCAAGTAGAAGGAAGATTGTGTATCAAATTTCCTTGGCCAAGTATTGCCAGAACCATCTGGGGAAATCACCAACGTTATAAAGAAACCTATTTTTCGGCATATGAAGATATGTACTTTACCGGTGATGGTGCCTTAAGAGATGAGGTTGGGTATTATAGAATTACAGGTAGAGTAGATGATGTAATCATCGTTTCAGGACATAATTTAGGAACTGCGCCTATTGAAGATGCCATCAATGAGCATCCAGCAGTGGCCGAATCTGCTATTGTAGGTTTTCCACACGACATTAAAGGAAGTGCGTTGTACGGCTATGTTACCCTAAAAGAAACTGGAGAAAGTAGAGATCAAGATAATTTGCGTAAAGAGATTAATCAAATAATTACCGAACATATTGGCCCAATTGCGAAGTTGGATAAAATTCAGTTTACAGCGGGATTACCAAAAACTCGTTCTGGGAAAATTATGAGACGTATATTGCGTAAAATTGCGCATAACGATACCAGTAATCTAGGTGATACAAGTACCTTGTTAAATCCAGAAGTGGTGGCAACGATTATCGAGAAAAGAATGTAAATATGTAAATGGATACGATCAGAAAATATTTAGAGCAATCAATTACAATTGAAGATGTAGATTGGGAATTTTTTATTTCTAAACTAAAACAAAGAACGTTTGGAAAAAAAATAAAACTCTTAAATGTTGGAGAAACCGAAAACTACATTTCGTTTTTAGAAAAAGGAATCGTACGTTTTTTAATGCCCAATGAAGCGGGATCTAAAGAAGTAACTTTTGGTTTTTGTTTTGAAAATGAGTTTGTAAGTGCTTACGATTCCTTTTTAATTCAAAAACCATCACTATATAGTTTAGAAACACTCACAAAAGTTTCGATGTGGAGTATTAGTTATGCCGATTTACAAAGCGTATATAGCGAAACAAAGATAGGAGACAGGTTAGGTAGGTTGTCTTCTGAAAGGCTCTTTTTAATAAAGTCTAAAAGAGAACAATCTTTGTTAAATGAAACAGCAGAAGAGCGCTATCTTAAATTATTTAAAGAGCGTCCAAACCTCATAGAAAAAATCCCTTTAAAATATATTGCATCGTACATTGGTGTTACAGCTCAGGCACTAAGTAGAATCCGAAAACGAATTTCTTAACTTGGGTTCATTTCATATTCTAAATTAAGGTTGGTTCTTTGCGCTCTATAAATGATGAGCGAATGGTGATAATAATCTTAATGGTAGTTTTATGGTATGCTGGATTGTTTTTTCAGACCTTTTTTTTGCATAGATATGCAGCACATCAATCTTTTAAAATGTCAAAATTAGGAGAAAAAGTGTGCTTCTTTTTAACATGGTTAACCCAAGGTTCAAATTATTTAAGTGCTTATGGTTATGGTGTCATGCATCGAATGCATCATGCCTATGCAGATACAGATAAAGATCCGCACTCACCTAAATATGACGATAATCTGTTTAGCATGATGTGGCGTACTAAAAATACTTATCAAGACATTAATAAAAAACGCATTATTATAGAAGAAAAATTCACTAAAAATGTACCCCAATGGGAACGTTTTGATAGGTTTGCGAGTTCAAAAATTTCAAGATTAACTTGGGGCGTTTTATATACCTGTTTTTTTATTGTCTTTGCAACAGGGTGGTGGCAATGGTTGTTTTTACCAGTTGCTTTTTTAATGGCTCCAATTCATGGAGTAATTATTAATTGGTTTGCACACATTTACGGATATGTTAATTTTGAAGTTAGTGATACTTCAAAAAACTTATTGCCTTTTGATTTTTTAATGATGGGAGAAGGCTATCATAATAACCATCATGCGCATAGTAGTAATGCAAACTTTGGCGGTGTAAAATGGCACGAAATTGATCTTACCTATTGTATAATGCGTGTATTAGATAAAGTAAAATTGATTCAGCTTAAATAGCATCTATTGGACTAGATTAAATTAAAAATAGCCGCTCCAAAATATACATATAAACTACATAAAATAGCTTCACCAATAAAAACACCTAGCAGTACATTTTTAAAAGGCGTTTTTAAAATTCCGGTAACATAACAAATAATATCTGTTGGAACAAAAGGGAAAATAGACCAACCAGCAACCAGCAAAGTAGACCTTGGTGTGTCTAACTTTTTTTTCCATTTAGGAATCTGAGAAGGAAATTTCTTCTCGAAATACGCACTAAACCCTAATAAATCAGAAAAGAAATATAAGGAAGTGGCTGAGAATAAAACACCTGCCATAGATATTAGTAAAACAAATAATAATTGATCTGGAAATAACAAGCCACCACCAATAACAAAAGGAGTACTCGGAATTAAGAAAAACCCTCTTATTAAAGTAAGCACCGTATAAACGAGTAACATTTCGTTTTGAAATTTTTGTATAAAAGCAACCAAATATTCTGGAGTAATAATTGCTGGGTTCAATAGATATGCCAGTACCAATCCAATTAGTAGCGCAATCCAGATAGCATATATGAGTGTTTTTCCTTTTTTTAGCATGGATTATAAAAACAGTTTGTCTTTAAATATGACGACTGATAGTAAAAAAGGTAACAGCATTTTTTAAGTTTGTTAATCTGTCATGCTTTTGTGTTGTGGCATATCATTTGACAAAAAGAGGTAGGCTATTGAAAGGAGTTCACTAAAAAAGAGAAGCACATGCAACATTTACATACATCATCAGAAAAAAAGAAAAAGAAACCAAAAGTTTCTATTGGTAAAGCATTTAAAACCATTATTTGGCCTAGGAGAAATTTGGTCTTTATTGGGTTGATTTTAATTGTTATTAAAAGCTTATCAGGTTTAATATTACCATGGCAAAGTAAAATATTATTAGATGATGTAGTTCCAAATAAGGACTTTGATAAATTATATTCATTGCTAATTATTGTTATTATTGCCATTACTTTACAGGCAATTACTTCTTTTTTACTAACCCGAATCTTAAGCGTACAAGCTCAGTATTTAATTTCAGAATTACGCGCACAAGTGCAAAAGAAGGTGTTGTCTTTGCCTATTAGTTTTTTTGATAATACAAAATCGGGAGCATTAGTCTCTCGAATTATGAGTGACGTTGAAGGGGTTCGTAATTTAATCGGCACAGGGTTGGTTCAACTAGTGGGAGGAACAATTACCGCTATAATTTCTTTAATAATTCTAATTGATTTAAATCCATGGATGACATTATTTGTTTTTCTGCCAATTTCAATTTTTGGTTTGGTAGCATTGAAAGCATTTAAATTTATACGTCCAATTTTTAGAACAAGAGGTCAAATAAATGCAGAGGTAAAAGGAAGATTGACGGAAACCTTGGCAGGTGTTCGTGTGATTAAAGCATTCAATGCAGAAGAACAAGAAAACAAAACCTTTGAAAAAGGAGTAGATAAGCTATTTCAGAATGTGAAAAAGAGTCTAACAGCCACGGCAATTATGACTAGCTCTTCAACATTCTTGATAGGTATTGCTACCACAGGAATAATGGGGATTGGTGGGTATTATATGATAGAGGGTAGTATGACCTCTGGAGAATTTTTGTTTTTTACACTGATTCTTGGATTTATGATTGCGCCCATTGTACAGATGAGTAATATTGGGAGTCAATTAACAGAAGCCTTGGCAGGTTTAGATAGAACAGAAGAATTGATGAATATGGAAGCTGAAGAAGATGATACAGAAAGGACCATTGAATTAGAAACGGTAAAAGGAAACATAAAATTTGATAAGGTTTCGTTTTCATATGAAGAAGGAAAAGAAGTACTGAATGATATAAGCTTTGAGGTACCAAAAGGGACAGTAACGGCTTTAGTAGGAAGCTCTGGTTCTGGAAAATCTACCATTGCTGGTTTGTCGGCTACCTTTTTAAATCCAAAATCGGGATTGATTACCATTGATAACCAAGATGTTTCTAGAATAAAATTAAATAGCTATAGAAAAAACTTAGGTGTTGTCTTGCAAGATGAGTTCTTATTTGAAGGAACCATTAGAGAAAACATTCTTTTTCCAAGACCAAACGCCACAGAAGCTGAATTGCTAAATGCAGTAAAAGCAGCCTATGTAAATGAATTTACAGATCGTTTTGATGATGGATTGGATACCTTAATTGGCGAAAGAGGTGTGAAGCTTTCTGGAGGTCAACGACAGCGATTGGCAATAGCAAGAGCCATATTGGCAAATCCTAAAATTATTATTCTAGACGAGGCGACTTCTAGCTTAGATACTGAGAGTGAAGCATTGATTCAGAAAAGTTTGTCTGAATTAATGAAAGAAAGAACGACCATTGTAATTGCACACAGGTTAAGTACTATTAAACAAGCAGATCAGATATTAGTGATAGAAGCAGGGAGCATTGTTGAAAGAGGAACCCATGATGAACTGATTGATACCCAAGGTAGGTATTACGAGTTGTATACCTATCAGTCAAAAATTTAAAAAAGAAAAAAGGGTTTATTTAAATAAACCCTTTTTCTTTTGCTGAGTGAATCAATGCTCTATCGTCAACACTTTTAACATCAAAGACATGTTTTAAATGCCGTTTGCGTTTTTCAATGGCATTAATAGAAAGTAGTACAATATGTGGCAATTCCTTCATTTTTGTGCCAATAGAAAGCTCATATAGAATTTTTCGATCAATGTCGTCCAACAACATGTCGTTGGAAACTTGGTTTCGTAGCATTTTCATCACCGTTTTACTATAATAAGGAACACCAGAAATGAGCGCCTTGATCGCAGTGATTAATTCTTTCGGCGTGATGTCGTTTTTAATCAAAAATCCATCTGGATTGATGTTCTTAAAAATACTATGAACACGGTAGTTGTCATTAAACGTGGTAGAAACAATAATTTTTGATTCAGGAATACCTTGGTTAATCTTCAAACCCAAATCTTCGCCAGATAATATTTTTCCGTCTGAAGAAGGAGGTAAGCTAATGTCTAAAAAAACAACATCGATTACTTGAGCGTTTTGTGCGTATTCTTTTATATAGGCTAATGCCGTGTCACAATCATGAGCCACATCTATGTTAAAAGAAATGCTTGGATCTTCTTTGGTAATTTTATGAAAAGCACTTTTGTAAGCCTCAGATATTAAAGGATGATCATCAATTATTAAAGCGTTATACTGTGTGTCTACCATGCTTAATTTTCTAATGGAATCTCAATAAGAATTGAAGTTCCTTGTGTTATTTTTGATTCAATGACCAGCGTTCCTTTTAATTTTTGGACGCGAGATTTCATGTTTTTAATTCCGATACCTTTCTTCGCTTTTTTAATTTCAAAACCAGCACCGTCATCTTTAATACGTACTACAAGCTGCGCTTTTTGGATAGAAAAGTCTAAGATAACATTTTTTGCATGCGCAGACTTCACAATATTTTGTAAAGATTCTTGAACAACACGATAGATGTTTATTTTAATGAGTTGACTGATGTCTTTCCATGAGATGTTACTTTCAAAAGAAACGTCATATTTGAAGCTTCCAGTAACACTATTCGTTTTTAATAATTGCTCGATGAGTGTGCTAAAATTAATTTGATCTGCAGAAAAATTATTGTTTAATTTATGAGATACATCCCTAATTTCCTTTTCTATTTCTTGCAATTCTTCAAGAAATGTTTCATGTTGTTTTTGCGTTTCATCTGTGGCATCAAAATCTAAAAACCCCAATCCAACACGGGTTCCGAACAACCTACCCAACACACCGTCATGCAATTCTTCTGAAATTCGATTTCGCTCTTGAACCCGCTCTTCTTCAATAATAGCTTGTTGTTCTAAGGTTAATAGATAGACCTGCTCATTGGCTTTTTGCTGCTCTGCTTCAAGCATCAACTTCTCGTTTTTAGATTTTTGGCTGCGTAGAAAATAAGCAAGCGATAAGATTAAAAGTAAGCCAACACTGGTAATTGAAATGAGTATGGTTTGCTCAGACAAGCGCTTAGATTCTTCAATGTGCTCATCTGTTTCAAATTCAATACGTGTAAATTTATTTTGGACTTTTCGTTCTGCATTGTGTAAACTATCGCTGAATTGTATGTATTGGTTCAAATGCTTTTTTGAAAGGTGGGGCTCTAACTCTGCTAATTGTTTTAAAGTTTTTAAATACTCTCCACCATTTTTTATTTTTTTTGCGAGTATACTTGCTTCTTGAGCATATTTTACGGCTTTAACAGTATCTTTTAAATATTCATAAAATTCGGATAAATGTATTTTACTAGCAACTATGCCAGCTTTAGATTTAAGGCTATCTCTGATACGTAAAGATTCATATAAATCTTTCTCTACATTAATTGTATCTTTAATTTTTAAATTACTGTACGCTTTATTACTAATAATCACAGCAAAGTTTTTTCTTACTGTAATACTATCAAGTGCCTTGTTAAAGTATTTAATAGCTTTTCTATACTCTCTCTTTTTATGAAAAGCAAAACCAATATTGTTATACACATCTTCATAATACTTCTTACTATTTGTAAAATCATCTAAGTATGCTAGAGCTTGGTCATGGTAAGATATAGCATTATCGTACTCTTGAATATCATTTTGTATTGTTCCTAAGTGATTGTAAGAGATGTATAAAAATTTATGATTTTTTAATTTTTTAAACTTTTCAATGGCTTTAAAAGTTAGTACTTCACTACTTGAATAATCGCGAAACCTTCCTTTGATGAATGCCATTGCGAACAACATCCTGGCAGATTGATATTCTTTTTTTATTCCGTTAAAATATTTGTAAGCAGTGTTATAGTGATAATATGATTTATGATAAACTTGTTTATGATTGTAATAATCAGCCAAACTCCAATGGGTGTCCGCAATGGTAAAGGAGTCTTTGAGTTGGTAGGCTAATTTTTGAGTTTCTTTATTAATGTTTTGAAATAACAAGGTGTCTTTTAATTCGTAGTATCGATAAGCAATAACACTTAAGTTTTTAGTTTTAGATTGACTATTTTTCTGCGTTTTTAATTCTGTGTATGCTTTTAATAAATATTGTTTTTTTTGAGTTAAAGAATTAGTTTTTTTTCTAGATGATTTTATCCAATTAGAAATGCTATCGGTGGTTTTATTTTGGGGTTGTGTTTTCTTTCCTATTGAGGTACAGGCTTGAAAAATAATAGTAAAAAGAAAAAGGTAAGAGATTAGAATGTATTTAATTTTATTTTTCAAGCTGCTAGTATTTAGAAAAACAAATCTATAAAAAAAGCCTTTAACTTTCGTTAAAGGCTTAATAGTTTTATGTAAAGAATGGTTTAGCCATTTCCTTTTCCTGAGCCATCTTCACCTGTACTTTCATCACCAGTGTCGAGGTCATTACCTCCGGTACCAGTATCAGTTCCGGTTCCAGTGCCGCTACCATTGTCATCAATAGGCGGCATATTTGTTGCAGGATCTCCTGAAGTAAGCAGGTGTTCTACTGGTGGGTGTTGCATTAATTCGTCTTCAGCTGTTAAATCTGTACAAGAGATGGTAACTACTGAGAATAAAGCGATCATTAAAAGTGTTTTAAGTGTTTTCATAATATAATTTTTTAAATTTTGACATTGGTTTTCTTTGCCGTAAATACAGCGGTTGATTTCTGAAAAGAATTTGTACCAGGTTACACTGTGATCAACAATGAAAATCCATCGGTGTTCAATTCAGTTTTCTGCTTCTAGAAGGCAGGGATAAAGAATTTCGGTATTTCGTCAAATTGAAACGAACAAATGCTTGTAAGGCCTACTGTAGCGGTTGTTAATTTCTCGAAATTCTGTAAGGTTCAATAGTGGAATACGTTTGCAATTTTTCCATTTACTTGTTAATTGATACCTAAATTTACAGTTCTTCTTAAGAGTGTAAAAGTGGCTTTTAGTAAACGTAGCTTGTAATTGAGTAAACGCCCATTTTGGGTTAGGATAGTATATTAGTCAGATGTTTTGTCTTCTTACTTTTTTAATTGAAATAAAAAATAAGGCAAGCAAACAATGCAATACATCTTCTAATACACCTTCTTATTTAACGAGGTTTTTTACGTCTAAGAATCTAGACAGGTTGATTTTTTTCATAGCTTTTGATTTTACTTTAAGATACTAAAAATAAACGATATATGCAAGTTTTTTTATGCATTTGTTGTGCTTTTTATGCATTCATTTGCTCTTGTCTATCTAATCAATTCACCAAGTGAATTTGTGTGTTGTACACAGGTTCTTTTTCATGGTGTTTTAATTCAAAGCCCGTGCCAAAAATTCACGGTAGGTGTTTTTTGATTAGCTATATATTGATTTTTTAGTAAGTACTTGCAGTGCAAAAAAAAAGACACCTTATCTAAGGTGCCTTTGCTGTGATATATCTCTAAAAAGTACTATTACTCTCTAAACATTCTATTTTCAACTGACATCCTTTTTCTTTTTTCCAACACAACAAACAATGCATCGAACTGCAAGTTGTTATTTTTAGAGATTCTATTAATTTTCATAAGCATTTATTTTATGCGATTGTTTTCTATAATTGTATTCGATTAATGCGGTGCAAAGATGAAACATTTTTTTAATAAAACAAGAGTTTCTGACATTTTAAAAAACTGATAATCAGGAAGTTGAAGTGTGTTTAGGCATGCGTTTTCCTGTCCGAAAATGTTCAGATACTAAGGCTGTTGATAACATGCTGTTATTCAGTTTTTTAGAGTTCAATATACAGTGCGCTGTTTTTTTAACTATTCATGGTATTCGTACTAAAAAAAAATCATAAAAAAAGCGTCCAACACTGTTGGACGCTTATATATTTTGGTGTTCTTGGGTTATTTTATCATAAAATTACTTAGAAAATATACATATAGCGTCCTGTTTAGTAGCATTACTTCCGTAATTCCACTAACATCACAAGGATCAAATTGTGCTCTTAAAGACGTTTGTATATTTTTCATTTTTTGTGTTTATGCTGCAAAGATATAGAAATCTATATATAGGTAAATCGATGGCAAGTAAAAAGTATGGATTTCCCTTACCAAAAGTATGGGAAATCCATACTTAACTCTCAATCAAATCAAATACTTTTGAGGTATCAAGTTTTAAAACTTGGATAAACAATATTGAAGTTAACAAAGAATGTTGGGAAATTTATTAAGAAAAAGAAATGATTGGAACCTCTGAGGATTAAATACATAATAGTTTATTTATAAGTACTTCAATATGTATTATAACATACAT
>Ga0209395_1003250_pt1 | contig 20368 bp, 19 predicted proteins | sample GOMGulsemesocosm_3_FD_184635 | JGI IMG/M metagenome (GOLD analysis project Ga0209395, IMG submission 184635) | Methane-oxidizing microbial communities from mesocosms in the Gulf of Mexico - GOM9D Gulf of Mexico (SPAdes) (version 2) | ecosystem: Environmental > Aquatic > Marine > Cold seeps... | reverse complement strand
TGACATTAACTTTGGTTAACTGCATCTCCACCAGTACCAGTACCTGTACCTGTTGCTGGCGTTGGTGTCACTGCTGGCGTTGGTGTCACTGCTGGCGTTGGTGTCACTGCTGGCGTTGGTGTCGCTGTAGGTGTGGTCACTACTCCAGTTGTTGGTGTAGTTGAGCCGAGTAAAGCGGCAGTTTCTCCAGCCTCGATAATCGCTGATAATGCATCTAAATCAAGAGATACACCTGATGGAGCGGCTGTTTCGACAGCGGTAACAATCGCACTCGCTTGAGCAAAGATCTCTGCTAAAGTGACAGTTGCTTGTGCACTATCTTCCGTATCCGCAAGACCACCATCATCAACATACTGCTCTGTAAAATTAGCGATTGCATCTTCTATCGATACCGTCGCATCAGCCATAGTTAAAGCTTCTACAATTGCAGCGCTAAAGAGATTGTATTGTAAAGCATCATTGCTCGCAGCAGCAACAGCAACAGGATCAGTCAAATCGACGATAGGGAGTTGCGTAATATCGCCTGTTAAGCCAAAGCGAGCAGCAACACTGCTATTTGAATTCGAGATTGCAGTTAGTATTGCTTCAGTAGAGGGAATACTACCAGCACTATCTTGTAGTGCTGCAACTGCTACCCCAGCCGCAGTATCCGTTAATACACTCACATTTACAGTGGCGGTATCCTCTGTTATTTCAGGAATAACAGCATCTAGGTTAAACGTGGAATCAAGTTCATAAGACTCTCCGAATGAAACACCGCCACCACAACCAGCGGCTAAATCACATTTCATTGTTGTCGTACCATCAGCCGCAGCTCCCACTCTAACAAAAATTGGGCCACCATCGTAACCAGCAAAACTGACTGAATATGAGCCGTCATCACCTGTCACGGCGCTTCCAAGTACAGGGCCTAAACCACCCGAAATGACAGGGTATATATCCACGACCCCACCAAGTATAATCCCTTTAGCGGCGGTGCCCGAAATAGTCTCTTGACTAGTAACCGTTGTTCCATCATTGCTACTATTACATGCTGTTAATGCTAGCGTAGCAAAACCCATTGCGATGACTAATTTATTCAATTTCATTATTAACGTCCTTACATTTTCATGTTTAAGTTTAAAGTAATCTGTATATATCTAAACCTGAAACCCAACTCTAAATATACTATTTTTTGATTATTTACATTCGATTTAAAAGGTACATTTAGAGTAGGCACAAGATCAGTTTTCGCCACTAAACACTTAAAAATTTTCTTACTTACCTTATATATTTGAGATAAGCCTCACGTAATCGTTGTGCATGGCTATTTATATAAACTGAAGATAGACGGTCTCGATTGTAATATTGCTGCTCAACGTTATATTGAAGATTTGTTTTCGCAGAACGGTTGCCACCAATATAGTTTGCATGGTTATTAATTCGCGAGCGGTAGCCAAACGCCCACTGCTCTAACGTTTTCACTTGAATACCAATGCTTGGTGAAGCATTTTTTCGCGTACCAAATGGAAATATAAAATTTAATCCCGCATATTCATGATTCTCTGCATAACCATCACGTGCGCAGGAATATTGTGTATTACTACGATCACAAGTGGTATTTTGGTAAGTTAACGCCACAGCCATATCACCAAACCATTGCTTAAAACTGATACTTCCACCAAGATCACCAGCCCAATGCTGGCCATACATTCCCTCAATCGAAAGGTCTAGAGGACGTAAATAATAACGGTATGATAGCAGCAATGGCTGATAGCTATAATCGGTATTTTGATGGCTAAAATTTGCTATTTCAGTTTTAAAACGATGTACACCTTTAGGGGATTGCCAATAGGTCTCATTAACGACCCCTCGATAGTTTTTAATAATTTGCCCTGCACTAAACTGAGTGGTAAACCCACTAGGCAAACCAAAGGCTTGGTGGAACAAAATACGGTCTATTTCGCTGGTATGTCGCCCCCCCGCAAAATACTGTCCGTCTTCATAACTATCAGAGTGTGCAATAGGCAATAAATGACGCACGTCTACGACCCCCCCTTTCCAAAGTGACATTTGTAGATTAGTGCTAAGTGCTAAAGAGTAATCAAACACACCAAGTTCAGTACCCATTGCAGATCGCAAGTGAGGAGAAAATATAAAACGGGGCACAAAATGACTTGAAGCTTCAGAATCAGAAACCCAATCAATGCCTCCACTCTCAATGCCATAGTTAGATACAACCAAACCATGATCAACAACAGGGGGTTCATCCGTTTGAGTTATAAACTCTCTATATTGGTGACTTTCTCCTTCAACTTTAACCACTGCAATTTGATTATTAAGAAGCTGTAGCTGGAAAAACTCAGTATCACTATTAGCTACAATCAGGCCAAGCGCAACGCCAATGCCATCTAGTTCATTCCAGTTAAAAAGATTGTTCTCTAGTGCTACTACAATTGCTTTATCTGACCAACCGACACGCACATTTTCAAACCCATATTCAACAAGAACCTTTAAAACCTGTTTAGCTTCGTTATTTTGTTTTGTTTTATCCGAAAGTAAGCTGCTTGAAGGAATTGCTGCTATTTTTTCTAGTTCTGCAGGCTTTTCATTTTTTATCTTTTCAATGATTTCTGCTTTTTGTTTTTCATTAACAAATGCATGTTCATCAACCCCTTCTACACTATAACGATCTGCCGACTCACCAATAACAAGAGGCCAAGTTAAACCTAAACCAAGCCATTGATTATCACGATTTTTGGTTAAAGAGTCCGAGTAAACCTGATAAGTCACATTTGCTTTCCAACCATAGGGTAACCAATTATCATCAGAAAGTAGCTTAATGCCACTGTTAATACCGGTGCCATCATGTTCAGCAAGCAACTGTACCCAAGGAAGGGGCTGCCACTCTACCCCCATAAAAGCATCTTGCAGATAATCAGCGCCCATCTGATTACCTGTATCACCTTGCCCATAACCAGCCGTTAGACGAAAGTGGTAATAGGTATCTGCAAAAAAAGACTTAGAAGCCACTGCATAGGCATTTTTGTGGTGACTAGCAGCTCCACCATAATCCTGTACACCCACAGCAAAACTAAACCACTCTTTTGGTAAAAAGGGTTTAAAGTCATATTTTGCAGAGAACGATAGATCGCTTGAATGGCCCCCCCCCCATCCAGGTCCATCACTTATCTGCTTATGCGTGTTTTGTACCGTAAACTCTAACCCTGGCAGTAAACCAACGCCCATTAATATGGTTTTATGCGCACCACAGGCATAACACGTATCGTAATCAATATTATCTTCCCATTGATAATTAACAGACAAAGATCCAAAGGGTAATGCTTCAGCATGAGGGATACGTAATAGGCCGGTGAAACCAGTTTGTGCCATTGAACTAGATACAGCTGAAACTGCTGGAGTATGAAGAGAAAGTGAGGAAAGCAATAAACTGCTAAATAAAATGCGCATAAATCATCCTTTATAAATATATAAGAATGAGGATAAGCGCTAATTGCAGAAATGAAACAAAAAAACATGAAATAGATAAAGCATGAGGTGAACATCACGCTTTATCTATGAATCCAATTAATACAGCAGGTTAGCTTTCATCTTCCTTGTTATCAGCTAACATAGCTTGATCATCTAATGCATACCAATGTGCAATTTTTTGTTCCAACACATCCACGCCAATGCCTTTTAAAGATGAGAATAGTTCGACTTGTACTTCACCTTCAAAGTTTTTAGCTTCGTTGCGCATCTTATGTAACATTGCTTTACGTGCGCCTGATTTTAATTTATCAGCTTTAGTTAACAACGCTAAAACAGGAATATCAGCATCAATTGCCCAGTAGATAAGTTGTTGGTCTAAGTCTTTAAATGGATGACGGATATCCATCAGTACTACCAAGCCTTTTAATGAATCACGAGTTTGTAAGTATTCGCCTAATGCTTTTTGCCATTTAAGTTTCAGCTCTAATGGAACTTTAGCAAAACCATAACCAGGTAGATCGATTAAACGTTTACCTTCTTCAACTTCAAAAACGTTAATAAGTTGAGTACGGCCAGGTGTTTTACTCGTTCGAGCTAGGCTCTTTTGGCGTGTTAAACGGTTTAATGCACTTGATTTACCTGCATTTGAGCGCCCAGCAAAAGCAACCTCAATACCAGATTCTGTCGGCAGATGTTTATCTAAATGACGAATATCTGGTGCACTAATTAAAAAATGCGCTTTTTGAAAATGTATTTTTGGAAATTCCAAGGTATGCCTCGCTTTAGCCTTGTAGCAAAATTGTTACTTTTATTAAACTTGTGTAAACTACGGTTATTATTTTGGCGTACTATTATACCGTAATCAATTGATGCGCATCATAGCATGCTTGGACTTACTTTAAAAAATGGATAGTTATGAATAAATTATTAATGGCAGTGATTGCTCTTTTTGGCTTCTCTAACATGGCAATCGCTCAGGGTGATATTGAAGCGGGTAAGGAAAAATCAGCAACGTGTGTTGCGTGTCATGGTGCTGATGGTAATAGTCCATCAAACCTTTATCCAAAACTAGCAGGACAGCATAAAAGCTACCTAGAAAAACAACTTGCTGACTTTAAAAGTGGCGAACGTAATGATCCAATTATGATGGGTATGGCAATGGCGCTTTCAGAGCAAGATATGCAAGATCTAGCGGCTTATTATGCATCACAAACAGCAACACCAGAAACTGTATCTGCTGAAGTTGCAGCTGCAGGTAAAAACTTCTACATGGGTGGTGACATAAAACGCGGTATTCCAGGCTGTACAGCTTGTCATGGTCCACGTGGTAACGGTTTAGAACTTGCTAAGTTCCCTAAAATTTCCAATCAACACCCAGCATACATCAAAGCACAACTTGAGAAGTTCCGTAGCAAGGCACGTAGCAACGATGCAAACGGTATGATGGTTGATGTTGCAGCAAAATTAACAGATGCCGATATTGAGTTATTATCAAAATATATCTCAGCGCTACACTAGTTTAAAAGAAATCATAAAAAGCGCTTCATTCTTTGAGTGAAGCGCTTTTTTTTTACGTGAAAATTTAAATCTGTTATTCTTCGCGGGTATTGATCGTTAGACGATCATCAATTATTTAAGGTAAGCAAAAATGTCTCGTACTAAAAAAAGTCGCACAGCAGGAAATTCAGAGCCAGGTTTCACAGGCAAGCGTAAAGAAACATCATCAACAGCACAAGAAGCCCGCGATCGTAAGCGTAAAGCAAAGCTTAAAGGTAACAAAGCAGGCGCACGTAATGCCAATGAGTCTAAACAGACTCAACAAAAAAATGCGCGACAAGCGGTGAATGATAAACGCACGGGTAGCAAAAAAGCAGTCTCTTTAACGGGTAAAGAGGAAGTAAAAGTTGAAGCGCCTAAAAAAATACTAGAGCCAAAAGCAAAAGTAATTAAAAGCACTGTTGAAAGTAAAATATCTCCAGAAAAAGAGCTGGAGCAAATTGAAAATGATCAACGTCTTAATGATCTACTTGAACAGCTAGATAATGACGAAGCAGTTTCTCAAGAAGATAGCTCTTGGGTAGATAAACAGATGGCACGTCATCAACAGTTAATGAAACAGCTTGGCTGGTTAGATGAAGAAGGTGAAGAAGATCTGATTCAACAGTTTGAATCAGCAAGTTCAGCACTTGACGAGTTCAAGTAACCTAAATTCAGGTTTAAGAAGAGAGTAAAAATGGATTTTCAACTAATACTGGCACTGTTTGCCAGTCTTATTATTATCGCGCTTGCTTTTTATGCAGGCATGTTGATAAAACGCATTAATCTACAAAAAACAGAGATGGCAAAAGCGGCAACAGAAAAACAACAAAGAGCTATTCTCAAAAAAAATGAGCGCAATGACAATATTTGTGAAAGCATACGTTTTATAGCTCGCTCAACAAGCCAAAAGCAGTGTAATGTTTCTGAAGCATCAATTCGTTTAAGTGTCTTGCTTGAAACACTATTGATTGAGCCGAAAATAGATATTGATAAAAACTACCCTGCTATATCTGCACTATTTGAAAAAGTAAAAGACTTTTCTACCCATGCTGAACGCAAGACGATGGATAAAAAAATATTAAAACAACAGGATAAGCAACGTCAAATTTTCGAAAATGAGTTTGAAGATGCAATCATCGAAGAAGCACAAGCCTTAGAAAATTTTTCGCTATAAAGAGAGAATAAAATGGAAAAGCTCGTTTGGGATCAAGCACTCATTGAAAAGTATAACTACAGTGGTCCCCGTTATACCTCATACCCCACTGCACTTGAGTTTGATGAAAGCTTCGATTATTCAGCACTCATTCAATCAACTGAAGTTTACCCAAACCGCCCTCTTTCGCTTTATATCCATATCCCTTTTTGTCATAAACTTTGTTATTTTTGTGGTTGTAATAAAACCATAACTCGCCATCAAGAGAAAGCAGATAAGTACCTTGATTACCTCGAGAAAGAGATAATTATCCAAGCGGAGCATTTTAAAAACCGCCAAGTAAGCCAACTTCATTGGGGTGGCGGCACACCAACATTTTTACTGCCTCATCAAATTACACGCTTGATGAACATCTTACGTGGCCAGTTTACGTTCAGAAATGATGCAGAGTTAAGTATTGAAGTAGATCCACGTGAAATCGAACTAAGCACCATTGATCATCTTGCAAAAGAGGGGTTCAATCGCTTAAGTCTAGGCGTGCAAGACTTTAATAAAGAGGTACAAAAAGCAGTTAACCGTGAGCAAGATGAAGCTTTCATTGAAAAACTGCTGACGCGTGCACGTGAGCAAGGATTCCAGTCAACTAACTTAGATATGATCTATGGCCTGCCTCTACAAACAAAAGAGAGTTTTGCCCATACGCTGAATAAAGTATTAGAGCTTGATCCTGCCCGCCTTTCTATTTTCAACTATGCACATATGCCTACTATTTTTGCAGCGCAGCGTAAAATCAATGAAGATGATATGCCTGAACCCGCTGAAAAACTAGAGATGTTACAATATACCATCGAGTTTTTAACACAATCCGGTTATCAATTTATCGGTATGGACCACTTTGCAAAACCCGACGATGAACTTGCTATCGCTCAGCAAAAGGGAATATTACACCGTAACTTCCAAGGTTATACAACACAAGAAGATGCGGACCTATTAGGCATGGGCGTTTCTGCAATTAGCCAGATTGGCCACTGTTACTCTCAAAACCAAAAGAAACTAGCAACTTACTATTCTCAAATTGAAGAGATGGGCCACGCTCAATGGCGTGGTGTTGGCCTTAATGCAGATGATCTCATTCGTCGTGAAGTGATTAAAAAACTTATCTGTAACTTTAAGCTAGATATTAAAGAGATTGAACAAAGCTTTGAGCTTGATTTTAATAACTACTTTGTCGAAGATATTACATTACTACAGTGTTTCATTGATGATGGACTAGTAACCATTGATGACAAAGCGATAAACGTTTTACCTAAGGGGCGTTTATTGATCCGTAATATCTGTATGTGTTTTGATGTTTATTTACGTACTAAAGCACGTCAGCAACAGTTTTCACGAGTTATTTAGATGATTGGCAATTATTATATCGGCATCATGTCCGGCACCAGCTTGGATGCGGTTGATGTAGTGATTGCTCAACGTACAAAGCAAGGCTTTGTACAGGTTGTAGGTGATGCACCAGATATGCCCGCTAGCTTGCGAATATCATTATTGAAAATATGTTCAGACAAGCAAGTAGATTTGCAAACACTTGGCGAAGTGGATCACCAATTCGCAATTACCTGTGCAGAGGCTGTTAAGCAACTACTTAAAAAATCAGCCTTCAAGGCATCGCAAATCAGCGCAATTGGTAGTCACGGACAAACCATCTACCATAGCCCTTTATCAACACCAGCTTTTACTCAACAAATTGGTGATGCCAATGTCATTGCAGCTAATACAGGCATCTCTTGTGTTAGTGATTTTCGACGCATGGACATGGCTTACGGTGGCCAAGGTGCGCCACTGGTGCCCGCTTTTCATCAAGCACTGTTTGCCAAACAGAATGAACAGCGCATTATTTTAAATATTGGAGGTATCGCAAACATCAGTGTATTAGGAGCTGATAATAGCGTGTTAGGTTACGATACAGGTCCTGGCAACATGTTGATGGATGCTTGGGTAGAGAAGTCTTTAGGACAACCATTTGATAAAGATGGCAACTTTGCAAAACAAGGAAAAGTCCAGCAGGTACTACTAGCTAAACTACTTTGTGATAACTACTTTGCACTTCCTGCCCCTAAGAGTACTGGTAGAGAGCAGTTTAACCTTATCTGGCTAGAAAAACAGCTAACAGGTACAGCAATAAATGAGCAAGATACTCAACGTACACTTTTAGAATTTACTGCAATCACTATTGCGGATCAAATTAGATTACACAGCAGTAAGGCAGATGTTTTTGTTTGTGGTGGTGGCGCACTGAATCCATTATTAATGCATCGTTTACAACAGTTATTAGTAAAGCATCGAGTGACTGATACTAATGCCTTAAACATTGATCCGATGTTTGTTGAAGCAATCGCTTTTGCATGGCTTGCTGAGCAACGCTTGTTAGCGAAGCCAATCCCACTAAAAGCGGTGACAGGCGCAGATCGAGATGCTATTTTGGGCTGTGTTTACCTGCCTTAAAAAAACGGTAATAGACAAATGCACTAATGTGTAAAAGCATCAATAAAGCACTCGTAAACAGGGTAAATAACAACGTGATCGTTTCTACCGACTTAGGTGATTCTTGCACCATAAAATAGGTACTTAACGCAGAGATAACTAATACAACAAAATTTATCCACATACAACGTTTACATCTCCCTAGTTTTTGTTTCCAAATATTGTCAGCACAACGACTACAAGTCATGTTATTCCTCTCATTTTTTATAGGTGATCGCCCTATTTACAGTAATTCGCTTGCCATTAAAATTGAAAATTATTATCCTGATTTTAACTTTATCTTAAAATTACTGATGAGCAATGGATATGCGCCTTTTTCTGCCTTTATTAATCACAATTATTTTTAGCACTCAACTATTTGCTGAAATCTATTCATGGAAAGATGAAAATGGGGTGACTCACTTTTCTGAAACCAAACCAGCCAAACTGCTCCATAAGGTTAAAACCATTAGCGTCGAGAAAGATCCTGAATCAGAAATTGTTGCTGAAAAAGCGGCTGAAAAAGCAAAACCTAAAGCACCGCTCTCCGATGATAAACTATCAGAAGCTTTTTTAGTGGGTCGCTGGGTTGGTTATAGTAAAAGCGCTAAGAAACAGCAAGAATGGATCTTTAAAGATGATGGATTCTTCTCAATCAAACAAACATTAAATGCAAAATCAGATCTAATGTACACAGGTCAATGGGAACTTGATTATGAAGATATCCTGTTAACGATTGCCTTTAAAGCAGAAACCAATAATGGCGAAAAAAGCTCAGGTTTTGTTTCTATCCAAAACAGCGCAGAGATTTACGAGTTTAAACGAAACCGTATTTTAGTTAATTTTAATGAAGAGGAGTTCTGGTTAGAGCGCCAATAATATTCAGGGTTTTCTTTAACTGAATAGTCAAAGAAAACCCTATTTCTCCCCTGTACTTGTCATAGCTCACAACCTGATTATAAGATCATTCTGCAACAATCATTCTTAACTACAATTATAAATAATTGAGGTAGAGGGAATAAATAATGACACAAAAAATTTGGATTGGGTTAACAGAAAAGGGCAATGATAAGCTTGATCTTCGCTGGCATGACAAAGTAGAGGAGTATAAAGAGGTTAGCTCCCCTGGTATTTGCCTATTTGGATTTCCGAGTGACTTAGGCATTCGTAATGCTAAAGGACGCAGTGGTGCAACTAAAGGACCTGAATTCATTCGTAAAAGTTTAGCAAATGTTGCTTGGCACCTTCAAGATAACCAAAAAGTATATGATGCAGGAAATTTAAACTGTGAATGGTTTGATCTGCGAAAAGCACAGCAAGATTTAGGCAACGCACTTGCCCACTTTATGCGTAAAAAGCATACCATGATGGTCCTCGGGGGTGGTCATGAAATGGCTTATGGCAACTTTATTGGCCTTAGTGAAACACAACCCCAAAAGAATCGTATCGGTATTATTAATTTCTCCTCTTTTTTAGGTATGAATCAACTTGATAAGATCACCTCACTAAACCCATTTTCACAAATTGCAGAATATTGTGTGCAACATGATCGCGAGTTTAATTACCTCTGTTTAGGTGTAAATAAACAATATAATACCCAATCTGTATTTAACTATGCCCAGCAACATCAAGCGCAATACATCTTTGATACCAAAATGAGTTGGTTACATATAGAACAACTGGAAGCTAAAATAAAAAGTTTCATTCACGACATAGACGCACTTTACATTAGCTTTGATCTAAGTGTTTTACCCGCTTACGTAGCGCCCGGTGTTAGCTTTCCTAATGCTTATGGTGTGCAACTGGATATTATTGAACATCTTATCTACACCATTAAGAGTAACATTGGTGACAGGCTGAAAATTTCAGCTATCGCCGAATACAGCCCAACCTATGACCAAGACAAACACACAGCACAAATCGCCAGTCGTTTGATTAATTTAATTATTCAATAAAGCTTGCCATACAAGCTCAATTTTGAAGTTACATAGGGATGTTTGCTATACTTTGCGTTAATGAATATAGGGCTAGGAAATAAAACTATGAAATATATCGGTGCACATGTCAGTGCTTCAGGGGGAGTATTTAACGCCCCAAAAAACGCACACCTTTTGGGTGCGACTGCCTTTGCTCTTTTCACAAAGAATCAGCGTCGCTGGGAAGCAAAACCACTCGATGCCGATACTATTAGAAAATTTAAAGCGGCTTGCTTACGTTATAATTTTAAAGCTGAACAGATAATACCTCACGATTCCTATCTCATAAACTTAGGTCACCCCGAAGCAGAAGCTTTACAAAAATCGCGTGATGCTTTTTTAGATGAAATAAACCGTTGCCAACAACTGGGGTTAACACTGTTAAACTTTCACCCCGGCAGCCATCTTAAAAAAATATCGGAACACGATTGCCTATTACGTGTTGCAGAATCTATCAACTGGGCACTAGACAATAGTAATGGTGTAAAAGCCGTCATCGAGAATACCGCAGGTCAAGGTACAAACTTAGGTTACCGGTTTGAACAATTGGCAACCATTATCGAACATGTCGATAATAAAGACCGTGTGGGCATCTGCCTCGATACCTGCCATACCTTTGTGGCAGGTTATGATTTAAGCTCCAAACAGGCCTGTGAAGCAACTTTTCAAGCCTTTTCCGATATTGTTGGTTTTGAATATTTAAGTGCTATGCATATTAATGATAGTAAAGTAGCACTTGCGAGTCGTGTAGATCGTCACGCTCCACTTGGAGCCGGCGAAATTGGTTGGGACTGTTTCCAGTATATTATGCAAGATACTCGCTTTGATAATATACCTCTGGTACTTGAAACCACTAATTCCGATATTTGGATCGATGAAATCAAACAATTAAAAGAATGGGCAAAATAAGCTTTGCAACTGATACCCATGTGACTTCAAGATGCTTTGTCAGGCACAAGCTCGGTAATCAGAGCAAGGCGTAACATGAGGTAATGGCCATTCCCTTTTCGATTGTTGCAACGCGGGGCTGATTGTCGAGTTTGTGCCCCGCCGGGCAAGGAAACTTGCACCAATCTACGTCGTTATAAAGTTTCGACTTAGAATAACTAGTAAGGAATTAACGTGTTTATGTTTATTCTACCGATAGCGGATTAATGTGTTTTTATTAATCTCTCGAAAGGTTCAATTTTATGCCTAGTATCTAGGCACAATTTTCCTTGCTGACTTTGCATCTTGAAGTATCATGGATATATTCAAGTCGTTTTAATATAATTAAAAGTAATTTCTACAGGGTAACTAATGTCAATTTTTCAAGCGCTTAACGATTCAATTCAATCTTACCTAAGCCCACAACAGTGTGAGTTTATTGAGCGCGCCTATGAGTATGCTTATATCGCACATGATGGTGTAAAACGAGCGAGCGGTGAACCTTACATTACCCACCCTGTCGCAGTAGCTGAAATTTTAGCGTTAATGAAACTAGACCATGAAGCATTAGCTGCTGCTCTATTGCATGATGTACTTGAAGATACAGACACTACTCACCAGCAACTCGCAGACGCGTTTAATACCAGTGTTGCGGACTTAGTTGAAGGTGTGACTAAACTAGATAAAGTAAACTTTGAAAATCGTGAGCAAGCACAAGCAGAAAATATCCGTAAAATGCTGATTGCGATGTCTAAAGATTTTCGCGTCATGCTAATTAAACTTGCTGACCGCGTGCACAACATGCGTACGTTAGGCTCTTTACGCCTTGATAAGCGCCAGAGAATTGCGCAAGAAACCTTTGAAATATTTACTCCTATTGCTGATCGCCTTGGTTTACACCACCTTAAAAATGAACTTGAACAACTTGCTTTTAAAGCACAAAACTCAGCACGTTATTACGTTTTACAGGAAGCAATCACCAAAGCTCGTGGCAATCGTAAAAACTTCATTATGGGTATCTGTGATGAAATATCAGCAAAGTTAGACGCAATTAGTATTGAAGCAACCGTATTAGGTCGGGAAAAGCACCTCTATAGTTTATACCGTAAAATGCGTAAAAAAGGCTGCCAATTTCATGATGTAATGGATGTTTATGCATTCCGAATTATCGTTCAAGACCTTGATACCTGTTACCGAGTTTTGGGGCAAATGCACCACCTTTACCAGCCTAAACTCGAATACTTTAAAGACTATATTGCTATCCCTAAAGCCAATAGCTACCAGTCTCTACATACCACCTTGATCACCCATCACGGTGTTAATATTGAAATCCAGATCCGTACTGAAGATATGGATGCCGTTGCCAAGCAAGGTATTGCAGCACACTGGAGCTATAAAGAGGGTGGTGGTAACTCAAATATCACAGCACAATTGCAGACACGCAACTGGTTCCAAGGTCTAACCGAGCAGGAAGATAACACCACTAACTCATTAGTGATGTTAGAGAGCATTAAACAGGAATTAGGTAACAACGAAATACATGTATTAACCCCACAGGGTAAAATCATCGTATTGCCAGCTCATGCAACCGCAGTTGATTTTGCATACGCATTACATACAACCATTGGTCATCGTTGCACTGGTGTAAGAATCGATAAAGAGTTTGCCCTACTGAGTGAAAAACTAGAGAGTGGGCAAACCATTGAAATAATTACTGCTAAAGAGGAAAAACCCTGTGCAGATTGGTTGAACTTTGTGGCAACACATAAAGCACGTCAAAGCATTCGCCAATATCTCAAACAACTCAGTAAAGAGCAGTCTATTCCCGAAGGCAGACGCCTGCTAAAAATGGCCCTAAACCAAACTAACTTAACAGATATCTCTCAACAAAATATCGATAAAGTACTTGAAGACTACCACCTCGATGATTTTAACGGTCTATTGCATGAAATTGGAACCGGTAAACTGCTAAGTATTATTATTGCACGCCGTTTGCGTGGCAAAGCGGGTGAATTAACCGAATCTAAGCTTAAACAGCAAAATCGTCAGAGTGCGATTAAAGGTACGGAAGATATGATGATCTCCTATGCCAATTGCTGTAAGCCACTGCCTGGTGATCAAATCGTCGCCCACACCAGTTCAGGTAAAGGGCTAGTTGTACACTCTACTGCTTGTCATAATGTCACCGGCTTTGAAAACGAGTTAGATAAATATATCCCAGTTGACTGGGATATGGACTTCATGAACCAATACGAGTATTCAACGGACCTTAGTATCCGAATGGTTAACCATAAAGCAGGACTAGCAGAACTGTTTAACATTATCGCCAAAGGTAATGCCAATGTAGAAGACCTACAAACCACAGAGTTACCCGATCATGTTTACTCTATTAGCCTGACGCTAACGGTCATTAACCGAATTCATCTATCTCGTGTTATGAAAAAAATCAAGAAACTAAAAAGTGTTTTAAGTGTCAAACGCAGTAGTAAAAAGCGCTTTATTGAACGTCGAACTAATAATGAGGATCATTAAATGAAATTAGCACCATTAGTTATATTATCACTTAGCAGTTTTCTATTTGCTTGTAGTAACGATTCAAGCGCTGAAGTTGCAATGCCAGTAATCAAGTTACAAGATTTACAAAAAGAGTGGCACTTAGTAAGCATCGATAATAATAACCTTGAAACTAAAAGTAGCCTTAGCGTTGATGATCAAGCAAAAGCAACAGGTAACCTAGCCTGCAATAATTTTTTTGGTACCCTTGAGCTTCAAGAAAACAAATTACGCATTGAAAAAATGGGCAGTACTCGCAAAATGTGTGAGCCAGAGGTTAACGATGTTGAAATGACAGTAAGTAGCACACTTTCAAACTGGTCTGAAGCTCAAATTATTGATCAAAAACTAACTATCACAGGTGATAAACATACACTTGTTTATAGCATAAAATAACTGCACTTTCCGCTCTGAATACTCTCTCAGAGCGGATTACTTGTCACACTTCCCCTACATCATGAATACCAACAAAAAACTGTAAATGGAATTATTATATGCAAATAATTAGAGGTAAAACCTTCATAGCAGATCGCGCTTGGGGTGCAAAAACAATTGCTAATATGAACGGTATTACCACTCGCTTGCATTGGACAAACCAACCCTATAAGTGGCATATCAATGACGGTGAAGAGGTTTTTGTTGTTTTAGATGGCATCGTCGAGATGCGCTTTAAAGAGCAAGGCATTGAGAAGTCTAGCTTGCTAGAAAGTGGCGATATCTTTTATGCCTGTATTGGTACAGAGCATGTTGCACATCCTCAGGGAGAGGCTAGAATTTTAGTTGTAGAAACAGAGGGCAGTATTTAGCTGTAAACTGATCCAACGAAACTAGGAAAATAGCATGCTCACTATCAGAGATGAAAACAGTAAAGACTATCAGCAGGTTGAACTTATTACCGATGCTGCTTTTCAAGGGAAACCCTACAGTGCAGGAAATGAAGCAACTATCCCACAGAAATTACGTGATTTGAATGCACTTACCTTTGCTTTAGTTGCTGAATACAAAGGGGATATTGTTGCACACATCGCAATATCTACAGTGCAGATTAATGGTAAAAATAACAGTGTATTTGCTATTGGACCACTCTCTGTTTCCCCAAAATTTCAAGGTAAAGGCATTGGCAGTAAACTAGTAAAAATAGCATTAAACCGGTTGCAAAAAAGTGGTGCTATATGCTGTGTATTAGTAGGTGATCCTAATTTTTATGGCCGTTTAGGCTTTAATGTTGAAGCTGATTTAACCTATCAAGGTGCACCCGCAGAATATTTTCAATCGGTCCATTTTCAAAATACAAAACTATTAGGCGAAGTCACATTTCAGCCTGCTTTTTATTAACCTGATTGAGTTCTTGCAAGCCCAACTAACCGAGCAAATAAGCGCTTTAACAGAGGCGGAATAGATTCAGCCCCTCTCTCTTCAACAGCGCTTGCGATTGCCAAACCTAAGCCCGGTTTTGAATATTTATGTACCGCTTTATCTATTACTTTATTCACCGATAAACGAGCAAGATCTTGCTCAGTATAATTGGCAGCATCTAAATAGATATTGGCAAATCCATTATCAAAAAAAAGATGCTCAATATCCAAAGCAGGTAATACCGTTAAACGATTGGCAAGCGGATCTCCTTTAAGCAACATCTCAGCAACCCGCCCCGCATATTTTTGACCAGCAGCATCACCATCGGTTAATACATGCCACTCTATATTAAGGTCTTGAGCTAATTTAATCAGTGGTGATAAGCCACACTGGGCAAATTCAATAACCTGCACCCCTTCAATCACTAAATGGTATCCACAATAACGGGCAAGTTCAGTTAATAACCAAGTCTCTGTTTCCCCTTCCACCAATAACCAAGAACGTGCAAACAAGCTTTGCGGACGGGTCATACGTACATGAAAAGTAATACGGCGCAGGTCATTATTAGAGTAGTTATCTCGATTTAAACAGTAGCTTTTAATCAAGTATTGTTGCCGCACTAAACGTTGGATACGACTTAATGGGAAAAATGATAGTAACTGGCTTGAGTTAGTACTCACCAGTTTTTGCATAGGAAGCAGTGAAAAAAAACGCCAAGTGATGGCCAGATTTACAGGATGCAAATTATTTTCAGGCTCTTCAAGTAGTAAGATAGGTGTTGCACCACGGCGTAATAAGTGTTCCCCACGGACAGTGAGAAATTCACCTAAAATCAACAATAACATCGCCCTGTCACTTTTATTGCCCTGCTTTAGTAAATCATGAAAATGACTCAACGCCTCAAAGGAAAATGGTTGTTGAGTATGAATATCATGTTCAAAATCAACCCTGTGATAATCAAATCCTGCATAACGTTTAAATAGATAATGATCAAAAAGGTAAGCTAATGCTTCGTAGCCACGTTTCATTTGATATTCGGAAAGTTGTTGTGACGAGCCACTCAAACGTCTAAATATACGCTTAATACGAGCTTCAAATTTCTCTCTTTTACTATGTACATCCTGAGAATTATCATTATCGATAACCAGTGGAATATCGCTTCCCATACGTAATACTGGAACAAAAGAGATAAATTCACTCACTAAATCTGCTAATTCATCTTTTATATATTCTTTTTCTTCACCATTATTATCCAAGAAATAACATCGAGTTTTAATGTTACCAACAGATGTTAATTCACCATCTACTTGATAATAGATATATCGTAGAGTTTCACTGTCGCTCGCCCAGGCTTTTTGAATAGTTTTGTATTGACGTTGCTGAGATTGCCCAGGCCACTGCTCTTTAAAGGTAAAAACAAGGTGGATAATTTTATTACTGCTGATTTCAGGATTAGGAGGCTGATGAAAGTCCTCTTTACAGAACTTATAATTTTTACGAGTGCCCGATAAGAAAAGTGATAAAGCATCAAATAAGCTTGATTTCCCCCAGCTATTCTCCCCCAAAAACGCACTTAACTCTTCCACATTAAGCGATAAACGATTTATTCCTCTAAAACCAACAACCTCAATATGATCTAGTAGCATCGCGTCTCCTTATACCCATTACAAATCACTGCTTTATCGCATCGAAATGGTAACGGATATAGACATGCACATACTATTAAAGGTATCAGAAGATAGTAAGAAGACAAGCTGCAAGATCTCATCCTTATCAAAATGCCAATAATGAACAAGGTAAACGTACAATGATCCACTTCAAAAACATCAGATCTTTTTGTGAGAAATCAAATATTCATCTACAATAAATTATAATTTCACTCTATACTATCAGCTACACCATTAACCATAAAAAAAACAAGGCTTTATAAAAAGCCACTTGGGATAAGTAAAAAACAAAAATGGGCTGAATAATGTAGTTTAGTTTTAAATTACATTTCATTAAATATAATAAGGAACTTTATGTATGTGTAATATTCATGCAGTTGAGATCATTCCGAGCCAGACAGCCATTGATTCAATTGCCACCTACCGAACTGAATTTGACAATGAGTCATTTGATTACAATGATTTATTAAGTAAGTTAAAAAATGTTATTCATGAATTAGACTTTATGAAGAAACATGATACTACCGAATGGATGCAACAACGTGGTAGTGACTATCTCACTAATCCAAAACTTTTTTGTCACGCACCACTTACCCATATTTGTGCTTTTTTAGGTGAGTTATTTAATAAAAATGATCTTGCTGAATTACATGAAAAACTAACGCCACAAATATTAAAATGCGCATTAACTCGCCTTGAGCAATTTCATTAGCCTTTATCCCTAGTTTTAAACCTCGATCTTTCTCTTCCCATCATTGATAATAAACTATCAATTATGGGGAAGATATGGACTCGATTACACAAATAGCTTTAGGCGCAACAGTTGCTGCAAGTGTTGGTTTTAAACCTTTTGGACGCAAAGTTTTGTTGGTTGGAGCAGCACTAGGAACACTTCCTGATTTAGATGTGTTTATCGATTACGGTAACGCTATTGATAACTACACCTCACACCGTGGATTTAGCCACTCCCTGTTTGTATTAACGCTACTTTCACTGTTTATATATTTTACTAGCCTTAAATTACGACCACACTTTAAAACTGATAAATTAGCACTATTTTTAGTGATCTTTTTACCACTAATTACCCATCCGTTATTAGATACATTTACCACTTACGGCACACAGTTATTGTGGCCACTCACTTCACCGCCTATTGCCTGGCATAGTATTTTTATTATTGATCCGCTTTATACTCTACCACTACTCATCAGCATGCTGTTTTTATGGTTTAGTAATAATAAACAGCCTTGGTTAAGAGTTAATAAATTTGCCTTGATAGTTAGCTGTGCCTATTTGACATGGGGGCAGTATGCACAACACACTATTACAACACGGGTAAAACAGGACCCCTTAGCAGGAAGTGGCCAATTATTAGTAATGCCAACGCCTTTTAATAGCCTATATTGGCGGGTATTAAACTACCAAGGGGATCATTATTATGAAGCATTTACCTATGTAGGCGATAACAAGCCACTACAATGGCAGAGTCACGCTAGCAACCGAGATTTAGTTACTACATCACAACCTGAATTATTAGCCCGTTTAGAGTGGTTTAGTCACGGTTGGTTGCGCTTTAATGAAATCGATGGAGAGTTACAAATTACCGATTTACGTTTAGGTGTAGCAGGTTTTCATCCATTCACTTTTGTCATTGCCAAAAGACAAGGTGATTCCTGGGAAACTATTGAGCCTCAACAAATAGCGATGGATAAAAACAAGCAACAGCAGTTTGTAATGTTGCTCAAAAATAAAGTAGGTTTATAGTGAGTCTACATATTCGCTAATAATTTCCATGAACTCTGCGCCATATTTTTCCAGTTTAATATGGCCAACACCATTTACGTTTAAAAATTCACGTTCATTAACGGGCATCAACTCACTCATCTCCGCAAGCGAGACATCACTGAAAATGATATAGGGAGGCATCTCTTCCCTGTCGGCAATCTGTTTACGCAACTGGCGTAAACGCGCAAATAATTTGTTATCAGCCACACTCGCGAGTACACCCTTTTTCTGTTTAGATTTACTTACCATTTTCAGGCGAGGTACCGCTAAATACAGGGGCTCTTGTGCTTTTAAAACCGGTCTTGCGGCCTCTGTTAACTGTAACGCTGAACCACGCGTTAAGTTCTGCATCAGCAACCCACAATGAATCAACTGACGTAACAAACTTAACCAATACTCAGTAGTTTGATCTTTACCTAACCCATAAGTCGACAATTTATCGTGACCAAGACTTTTAATACGTGCCGTTTGCGCGCCACGTAATACTTCAACGATATGGTGCATGCCAAAATGCTGGCCGGTACGATAAACACAGGAGAGGATCTTCTGCGCATCTACCGTTGCGTCATAACTTTTAGGCGGATCTAAGCAAACATCACAGTTACCACAAGCCTTCTGGCTATATTCACCAAAGTAATTCAGTAAAACTTGGCGACGACAGGTCTGTGCTTCGGCAAAAGCCACCATAGTATTAAGTTTGTGTAGTTCAATACGCAACTGTTCTTCATTTTCATTTTTTTCTAACAATCCACGCACACGCGCAGGATCAGCAGGATCATAAAACAGCATCGCTTGCGCAGGTAAACCATCTCGTCCCGCACGACCCGTTTCTTGATAATAGGACTCTATATTTTTTGGTATCTCATAATGCACTACAAAACGCACATTAGGTTTATCAATACCCATGCCAAATGCAACGGTAGCAATAACGATATCAACCGTATCTTTGATAAACTGATCTTGCACCGCTTGACGCTCTTCAAGTGGCAACCCAGCATGATAGCAACGTGCATTAAGACCTTGCGCTTGTAATTTTTGGGTTAACTCTTCGGTACGGCGGCGACTAGTACAATAGATAATGCCACTTTCATCTTTATGTTCATCCAGGTAATTAAAGAGCTGGCTTAATGGACGATATTTTTCAATCAGTAGGTATTCAATATTAGGTCTATCGAAACTATGAATAGCCACCAGCGGATTATCAAATTGCAATCGCGCTAAAATATCTTCCTGGGTTGCATGGTCAGCTGTTGCTGTTAATGCCACTAGAGGCACCGTTGGAAAGCGCTGTTTCAATTGGCCTAACAATGCATATTCGGGGCGGAAGTCATGCCCCCATTGTGAGATACAGTGCGCTTCATCAATGGCGAATAGATTAATAGGTAAGTTTTCTAAACGTTGTACAAAATCGGGACGTAATA
>Ga0209395_1003247_pt1 | contig 20377 bp, 19 predicted proteins | sample GOMGulsemesocosm_3_FD_184635 | JGI IMG/M metagenome (GOLD analysis project Ga0209395, IMG submission 184635) | Methane-oxidizing microbial communities from mesocosms in the Gulf of Mexico - GOM9D Gulf of Mexico (SPAdes) (version 2) | ecosystem: Environmental > Aquatic > Marine > Cold seeps... | reverse complement strand
CCTTTACCGCCCGTTACTGCAATCACTTTAATCATTTTATTTTGATTAATTTTTCTTAAACCACTCGCTTGATCCACTTTTATGCCTACCTGTTAAATCGTGCAAAGTTTGATGTGTTGTCGACCAGATCTTCAATGCCAATACTGTCAACTACACTACTAATTAATTTTTTAATATCAGCGACGCCAATATCTTCTGGTACACGTTGGCCATTGGTTAAATACCCTATTGGGAGGGCATTACCAATAGCAACGCTTAAAATTTCGCTTGCACCAATCGCCTCGTCCATTTTTGTCACAATACACCCTGCTAATGGTATTTTTCTAAACTGAACAATAGCCTCTTCAAGTACTTTCCGTTGAGCCGTTGCAGGTAATACTAAATAACTTCGAATTGCCACATGACTTGAACCCATCAACGTTGTTAATTGTTCATTTAAGCGAACATCTCTTTGCCCCATTCCGGCAGTGTCAATCAAAACTAGCCGTTTATCACGGTGTTGATAAATCGCATCAGCCAGTTGCTGCGCATCTTTTGCTACTGTGACCGGACATCCCATGATCTTACCGTATGTATTGAGCTGCTCATAAGCACCAATTCGATAACTGTCGGTAGTAATCATGGCTACTTGCTCGTGGCCGAAACGCATCGCATAACGCGCTGCAAGTTTGGCAACTGTTGTCGTTTTTCCGACACCAGTTGGCCCAAGTAGTGCGACAACCCCCCCTTTTTCAAGCACATCATTGCTCGTTGAGGTGATGCGTTCTAACATTGTTGCAGCTAACATTTTTTTGGCTTGGTCGATATCAGCATGCGGAGAAATATTGACAACTAATTGCTGTGCTACATTGTCCTGAAAACCTAATTTAACCAATTCTTTAGTCATTAAGTGCCTAATTGGATCGCGGCGGTTTTCATCTTGATCCATCAAACTACTCACTTGATGCTGTAAAAGTTGTCTCATCGATGCCATCTCATGGCGTAATTCTTCAATAGCCTTACTGTCAGATGAATTAGAAAATCCTTGAACACTTTCTTTCAAACTTTCAGCTTGGTGCTCATTTTTTCCAAGATTTTGATTAGCCCAATTAGGCATAGCCTCTTCTGCAATATAATTGTTGACTAAAGAGGGGGCGGGTGAAGTCGCTTTTAATTGTTCTGATATTGTTGGAGTTGCAGGTAGATCTTGCACTGCAGTATGAGCTTGCTGCTTAATAAGACGTTGCTGAAAGCCAGATAAAGAGACAGTATCATCGTTGAATTCTCGTTCCAAACGGCTGGCAGTATCCCAACTCTGATCAGGTGCTGTCGCAGCAACGGTCTTACTACGCTCAGGAGCGGGATGTCTCGGTGTATTTACTACGGGAGCAGCTTTAGCAATGACAGCATTATTGTCTTCATCAATGGCCGCTACAACTTCAACACCACCATCTACGTTTTTATTAGACATAATGATAGCGTCAGGCCCCAATGTGATTTTTATCTCATCAAGAGCGCTGCGGATGTCTTTAGCAAAAAAACGTTTAATCTTCAAAAAAACCTCTAACTATTGTCCAACGGAACTTACAATCTTAATCTGCTTATCGTCAGGAATTTCTTGATAAGACAATACTCTTAATCCTGGAATCGTATTTTTAACAAATCGTGATAAAGTCGATCTTAATACACCTGACGTCAATAAGATAGCAGGCAATCCTTCCAGCTCCAGTTGCTCAGTAGCGTTAGCCAATGAACTTTGCAGACGCTCAGCTAATCCAGGTTCCATGCCTCCTGCTTCGCCACCCGTGGCTTGCATTGTTTGGTGCAACATTTGTTCCAAATCTGGTGCTAATGTTATCACAGCCAGCTCAGAGTCTATACCATTGATTTCTTGTACAATTAATCTTTTTAATGCAATTCTTACGGCCGCAGTCAATACGTCTGGATCTTGACTCTTTGGTCCATACTCAACCAACGTTTGAACGATTGTACGCAGATCTCTAATAGGAACGCCTTCATGTAAAAGATTTTGCATAATTTTTACAATAGCCCCCAGCGGTAATAAATCAGGGACTAGCCCTTCTACAAGTTTAGGGTATTGACGCTGTAAAATATCGAGTAAATTTTGGACCTCTTCGTGCCCTAGAAGTTGAGAGGCATTATTGGTTAATAATTGACTAATATGTGTTGCTACTACAGTCGCAGGATCAACCACCGTATAACCTAATGTTTGTGCATGTTCTCTTTGTTCAGGAGTTATCCATACTGCTTCTAGGCCAAACGCGGGATCTGTTGTATTAACCCCTTCAACAGTGCCAAACACCTGTCCAGGATTAATCGCTAGCTCACAATCGTGGCGAATCTCAGCTTCACCTATGGTAACGCCCATCAAGGATATTCGGTAGCTGTTAGCGTTAAGATCTAAGTTATCCCGAATATGTACCGCTGGGACTAAAAAACCATATTCCTGTGATAGCTTTTTCCTGACCCCTTTAATACGCGACAACAGCTCACCACTTTGTCCCACATCGACCAATGGAATTAACCGATAGCCTACTTCTAATCCTATAACATCAACTTGATTTACATCACTCCAGCCTAACTCTTTTACAGGTTCAGGCGGAGCAGACTTAGGCGTGCCATCAGCGCTAATCAAATCTGTTTTGGCAGGTCCTGTTTTATTATTGTTGTGAATTTTATATCCGACACCTAAAGCCAAAAATGCCATTGACAAGAACGCTACGGTCGGCATACCTGGGATAATGCCCATAATGAATAATAAGCCACCGGCAACAATCAATGCTTTTGGATTACCAAGCATTTGGCTAAATATAATGGTGCCCATTTCTTCTGACTCATTTTGTCGAGTTACTAGAAGAGCAGCTGCAATAGACAACAATAATGATGGAATTTGTGCAACTAATCCGTCACCAATAGTCAGTAGCGTATATATCTCGATAGCTTCACTCATGGTCAAACCATGTTGAACCATGCCAATAACAAAACCACCAATAATATTAATAACTAAAATTAGGATACCTGCAATTGCATCACCTTTAACAAATTTTGATGCACCATCCATCGAACCATAAAAGTCCGCTTCTTTGGTAACTTCTGCTCGCCTTTTTTTTGCGGTTTCTTGATCAATAATTCCCGCATTCAAATCGGCATCTATAGCCATTTGTTTACCGGGCATCGCATCTAGCGTAAATCTCGCGCTCACTTCTGATATTCGTCCAGCACCCTTTGTTACTACAGCGAAATTAATGATAATAAGAATCATAAATACCACTAAACCAACCGCGTAATTGCCACCTATAACTACCGAACCAAAAGCTTCAATGACTTTACCAGCGGCATCACCACCCTCATGGCCTTCAAGTAAAACAATACGGGTGGAAGCCACATTAACGGCGAGGCGAAGTAAAGTCGCAATCAGCAATACACTAGGAAAGGCTGCAAAGTCTAACGGACGCAAAGAATATATCGCGACCAGGAGTACTACCATCGAAAGCAAGATATTAAATACAAAAATAGAATCAAGCAAAAAACTGGGAATGGGAAGGACAATGAGGCCAAGCGTCGCTAAAACAATAAGCGGCGTTGCAATACCTTTAATAACGGCTTTATTGTCAGCTAACAGCTGAGTAAATCTCGCTTTGGTGTCCATCGAATATTATGCCTTTTCGCCAACTAGGGTATAAGCTAATTAATTAGCTTTGTTTATCTCGCATACTGCAATGAATGCGCCAAGAGTCTAGTTGAAATTTCATATTAATAACATAGAAATAACAAGCAATTAGGTAATAGTCAACACTTCTCACTTGCTGTCATTTTATTGACAATGTCAATAATGTCGATTACAAAAAGATTTAACTTATAACCAACAATGAGATAGTCACTCTAGTGACGAATTAGTGTTCTATAAATTATAAAATATGACATGATTGAATGACCAAAAATCAGCCTAATGCTCAAGGTCGGATGGGATATCAAATTCTTTAGGTAAGCTAGTTGGACGGCGACCTTTACGTTTTTGAAACTGCTCCAATTGATATACATAGGCAAGCACCTGCGCTACCGCAGCGAACAAACCGTCAGGTATTTGCTCATCAATCTCTGTCGTATGGAAAATAGCACGTGCGAGCGCCGGACTAGCAATAATAGATATATCATGCTCGCGAGCCACTTCCCGAATTCTAAAGGCCATATGGTCGCCACCTTTGCCGACTACAACAGGTGCACGAGAGCCTGATACATCATATTTTAATGCAACAGAGAAATGCGTCGGATTAGTCACAATCACATCAGCATCAGGCACATCCTGCATCATTTTACGCTGTGATACTTCACGTTGTAACTGTCTCTGCCGGCCTTTTACTTCTGGTTTACCTTCCACGTTTTTGTGCTCATCTTTGACTTCTTGCATAGTCATTTTAAGCTCTTTGTTATGCTTAAAAATTTGATAAGGTGCATCAACCGCGGCAATTAACAGCAATGAACAACAGAGTAGAATAAAAATCCACAGTAAGATGTCTAATGCACCGAATACATTTAACGGAAAGGCCGTTTGACTTAGTTGTAAAATACGCGGGAAATAATAGGTTAATAAAGCCCAGGCTAGCGTAGCAATGACAGCAAATTTGCCAATGGATTTTAATAACTCAACAAGCGCGTTCATGCCAAACATGCGCTTTAGACCTTTTGCTGGGCTCATTTTAGATGCTTTTGGGGTAATCCCTTCACTACTAAAAGTAAGTCCCCCTAATACTATGTTACCGATAAAGGCAGCTATTGTAAGCAAAATGATGAAGCCTAATATTGGCCCTGCCAGTGTGGTCATTACTTCCGCCCACATTAAACCAAATTGAGCCGTATCAAAGGCTTCATTACGGGTTAAACTAAACATTCGCTTCATCACATTAATCAACGCTTGAGCAATACCGCTACCAAAAATGTACATGCCGGCAGCAGAGGCAATTAACACTGCTGCCGTGCCTAAATCTTTAGAACGTGGTACCTGGCCTTTATTGCGAGATTCCTGTAATTTTTTTGGGGTTGCTTCTTCCGTTTTTTCTTGACCACTATCATCTGCCATGACAACTCCCTAGTTAAAATTCACACTTGGTATTGACAATGGTGCACATCATTTCAACACCTCGTGCCCACAATGCATCAAAATGTGACATAACAGTGTCCAATGTTAGCCAGAGTACTAATAAACCCGCCAACATGGTAATTGGGAAGCCGATAGAGAAAATGTTTAATTGTGGCGCTGCACGGGTCAATATACCAAATGAGAAATTGATCACTAACAAGGCCACCATCGCAGCAATCGACATAGCTAATGCCGAGGTAAACATCCACATCCCCCAGTTTGCAATATTTCTTAACGTAAGCTTAGTTAATCCTTCGACACCTACCGGTAAGGTATCAAAGCTAATAACTAACATTTTGATCATGACTAAATGACCATCAATGGCAAAAAACATTAGAGTGGCTAACAAGAGGAAAAACTGACCAACAACAGGCACGGTTTGACCCGAACCAGGGTCGACCATAGAAGCAAAACCTAAGCTCGTTTGCATGCCAATAACTTGACCGGCAATAACAAATGACTGCATAACTAAAACTGAAATAAAACCAATAGCAATACCGATTAGTGTTTGCTGCATGGTAATAATAAAACTTGATATTGAAAACAATTCAACATCTGGCATAGGTCCAATAGTAGGAACGATAATATACGTAACGGTTAATGCGTAAAATAAGCGGATTTTAACAGACAGGTTTCGACTTCCGATCCCCGCCATCACCATAAACATTCCGGATACTCTACAAAACACCCACATGTGCCCCGAGAGCCAATCCAATATGATGTTTTCGTACATTGTCACGGTTTAACCTAACACTCGCGGTATGGCTTCGATCATGCCAATGGTAAAGTCCATGAGTTGTTGGGTGAACCAATGAGCGCCAGCGATTAATGTTAATAACGTCACCATTAAGCGTGGTAAAAAACTTAATGTTTGTTCATTAATAGAAGTGGCAGCCTGAAATACGGCCACTACTAACCCCACTAATAAGCTGGGCACAACAATAACAGCCACTAATGTCATTACAACAAAAAGTGCCTGCCTAAAAATATCTACGTAGACTTCCGGTGACATAATTTATCTCCTAGCAACAATAGTCATAAGCCAAAGCTCTTGGCTAGTGTGCCCATTACCAATGCCCAACCATCAACTAATACAAATAACATCAGCTTAAACGGTAATGACACTATCATGGGAGACAGCATCATCATCCCCATGGCCATTAATACACTCGCCACAACTAAATCGATGACTAAAAAGGGAATAAACAACATAAAACCAATTTGAAATGCGGTTTTAAGTTCGCTGGTAATAAAGGCAGGAATAAGCACGGTCATTGGTGCTTCTTCAGGCGTCGCCACATTGGTGTAATTAGCAATATCTAAAAATGTTGCAATGTCTTTGTCTCGAGTTTGAGAAAGCATAAATTCTCTAATCGGACCCTGTGCAAGTTCCAATGCTTTTATGGCATCCACTTCTTCATTGATGTAGGGCTGCACAGCTGTTACATTGATTTTATCAAGTACGGGGGACATAATAAACAGGCTAAGAAAGAGTGCCAAGCCAATAACAACTTGATTAGATGGTGCTTGTTGTAACCCCATTGCTTGACGTAAAATCGATAACACGATAACTATTCGCGTAAACGATGTCATCATTATCAATACCGCCGGAATAAAACTCAGCGCCGTCATTAAAGCAAGCACTTGCAAGGTTATACTGTAGCTTTGTGTGCCGTCGGAATTTGGGATCATGGTAACAGCAGGTAATCCCGTATCCGCAAAGGCCATGGGAGTGATAAATGCAAACAACACAGCAACGATAAACTTAATCATGATTTCCCTTTCTTAAAAAGCGCTTGGATTGTTAGTGGAGTCGGTGATTTGCTATCTAATTCATCACCCTTACCTACGTTGATTGGGCGATCAAGTTTATGTAGTAAATTAACACTATGAGCTGTTACTCCAATCATGAATTGCTCATCATTGACTTCGACCACCACTACACGTTCTTTTTGGCCGACGGATAAATTGGCAACCGTGCGTATATGTTTTTGGCTACTGGGCGTAATTTTTAATTTTTTGACTACGAAGGCCAATGCAAATATGACACCAAGCACAATCACAAGTGACATCATCATTCGAAGAATATCAGGTGTATTATCTACCTTAGTAACACTTGCAAAGGACGATGAACTGATGGCGGTTGCAAGCAACACGGCCAACAATTTAGCGTAATTTTTTAATACGTTCTGTTTGACTAATAACATCAGTTAATCGAATACCAAATTTATCATTAACAACAACCACTTCACCATGAGCGATGAGTGTACCATTAACCAATACGTCTAACGATTCACCCGCAACGCGATCAAGTTCAATGACCGAACCTTGATTTAATTGCAAAAGATTTCGTATGGTAATATTAGAGCGCCCAACTTCCATTGAAATGGTCACTGGAATGTCTAAAATTGCATCTAGTTTGTCATCGCCTGATGACACGGGCTCAGCATCAGCGCCATCACCCAGTTGTTCTAATTCAGCCTTCTGCGCATCTTCCGCTTCAGAATCAGCTTGTTCCGCCATGGCATCTGCCCAATCATCCATATCACTCATGCTTTTACTCTCATCTATTTATCTTCAGACATTGTGCGCTGAAGCAATTGAAATTCTGATTTTTGCGATTCAGGTCGAGGGATTATTGACGTAACTTCCACCCCGTAGTTGTCATTAACTTGGCCTAACTTCCCTCTAAATGACGGTAATTCTTCGGCTTTAATGACTAACTCATCCGGCATTTCAAACGGAATGATATCACCTTTCTTCATTTCCATAATTTTACGTAATGTCAGGTCTATTTCACCTAACCCCACTTCAAGCTCAACCTCTACATCCATAATTTCATCTTTGAGAGCCGCGCTCCAACGTTGGTCAGTATCTTCTTTATCAGACTGAACACCCGCATCGAGTAATTCTCTAATGGGCTCAAGCATTGAATAAGGCAGTGCAATATGAAAATCACCACCACCACCATCTAATTCAATATGAAAAGAGCACACAACAATGACTTCTGTGGGGCTCACAATATTGGCCATAGAAGGATTCACTTCAGAGTCCAGATATTCAAACTCAACGTCCATCACCGGTGCCCAAGCTTCCATATAATCCTCAAAGACAATTTTAAGGAGTAATTGGATAATTCGGCGCTCTGTGGGTGTAAACTCACGCCCTTCTATTTTTGCAGGGTAGCGCCCATCACCACCAAAAAAGTTGTCTACTAAGATAAAAACAAGTCTTGCTTCTAACGTAATTAAAGCCGTCCCTTTTAGAGGTCTAAATCTAACCATGTTTAAGCTAGTTGGTACGAAAAGCGTGTGTATGTATTCGCCAAACTTGAGCATTTGAACGCCGTTTATTGAAACTTCCGTTGTACGGCGCATTAAGTTGAATAAGCTGATACGCAAATGCCTAGCAAACCGTTCATTCACCATTTCCAGCGTGGGCATTCGGCCACGAACAATACGATCTTGTGATGAGAAGTCATATTCAGCTGCACTATCGCCGCCATCACTTTCACTCTCATCTTCCTCGACATCATCGACACCATGCAATAATGCATCTATCTCGTCTTGGCTTAGCAGATCATTCAACGTTTATACCACCCTTGTTCTTAAATTTATCGTACTGTCGTGCCATTACTGCATGACGAAGCCAATAAACAACACTTTTTCAATGACAGGTTTGCCGACTATGGGCTCAAGAGCTTGTTGCACGGCTTCTAAAGCTTCTGCTCTTAATTCTTGCTTACCAACATTTGTAGCCAATTTTTCAGCATTCGAACTACTAAAAACTGTTAATAACGTGTCTTCAATCAGTGGGATATGTTTACGTGTTAACGTATCATCGTCACCACCTCGGACTAATAACTGCACCTTAATCTGTACTAAACGGTCACGACCATAGCCCGGTACATTAAAAACAAAAGGTCGTGGCATTCCCACATAGAAGGCGTCACCTATTTCAGCATCACCATCATCGGCAGCATCATCACTTTCTTGGGAATCATCTGCAGTTGTGGTTCCCTCGCCCGTCGTAACTTCTTCTGTGCCAGTTTCCTCAGAACCTGATAAGAAGAAATACGCGCCAGCACCACCAGCAATCAACACAACAACAGCGATAATTATAATGAGTAGTTTTTTGCTACCACCACCTTCTTCACTTTCTACTGCATCATCTGCCATTTTAATTTCCCTTCAATCTAAACTTTTATAATACGAATAAATGGATCCTATCATTGTCTGACAAGCAATTGAACCCGTGATAAATCATTGGCTTAAAAATATCACAAATCGCCTAGTTATCCTACTGCACTATGCTGTTAAGCGTAATAATCAATTCCATTAGTCGATTGTTTGTTCAATGTTAACGTGATCGGTTCGACATCAGTCTCATCAAACTCATCACTACTTTCAGACCCACCTTGTTCTCCTGACTCAAGAGAATGGTTATTACCCGTTCCATTTTGTTCAACGTCACTGTGTTGTAACTCAATACCTTGCTCTTCTAGGGACTCTTTTAACTTAGCCATAGCTTGTTCAAGTAGTTCTTTAGCTTGTGGGTTTTGGACCTGGAACGACACATTCATTTGATCATTTTGCATGACTATCCTGACAGACATAGCACCAAGTTCTTCAGGATCAAGTTGCAGCACAGCTTGGCCCAATCCACCTCGAGACATCATGATTAAATGGTCTTTTAACTGCTGAGCGGCCGCCACATTCTCATGTAGTAGAATTCGAGGGGCATTAACATCAGCTGCTTTTGAGGTGTTTTGGTTCAATGGATTAACGTCTTTTATGGCTTGTTGCTCTGTTTTTGCATTCACTTGCGCCATTTCAGCAGCTTGATTACTCGCTTGCTGAGACGATCTAAAAGTGGATTCCAACTGAGCAATCAGAGATTCTATTTTACGATCATTCGGAGTTGGTTCGTCATTCCCCTGATTTTCAAGGGCTTTATTCTCAAGGGTTATGTCTTGCTTTACTGTTTGCCCTTTAGTAAGTTCTTCCGATACCTTACTGCCTTGTTCACTACGGTTTTTCTCATTAATGACTCGCTCAACACTTTTATCAGTGTTGACCTTTTCATTATCAGCAACCTTCACTTTGTCAGATGTCCCTTGCTGATTTAATGCATTATGACTATCTTCAATCGATGTTAATAATTTTTCAGGAGAGTGTGTTACAGGCTCTTTCGAGTCAGGAATTTTGGGGTTAGCTGATCCAAATTCTTGTTTGAGTATCCCTTGATATTGTGGTGGTAACTTCTCTAAAATACCCACCATTTTTTCTTGAATTAATGCAGTTAGCTCATCATCATCGTTTAATGATGATGATGAGCTAACTGTTGACTGGTTATTACGAAGTGCAGGTTGAATTTCATTTAAGCGCTCAGTAAATGATATCAACACTTGCTTTAATTCATTGTCATTAACTAATAACGCCGCAGTCGATTCCAACAATTTAGGCAACTGAGCATTATCTAGCGGCGTATTGTTTAACACATGTAAAACCGTTTCTAACTCACGCTGTAACTCTATTAGTTGCTTTTCATCCGCTGGACTTAATTCATCATTTTCTAGTTGCGAAGATATCTCGCTGTGTTTAGCGTTAATTTTTTCCATAACATCGTCAACATTTAAACTCTCAATGATTTCATCAACGTTCTTTACTTCAAAATAATCATCGGCTTTTGACGACTCTTCAATTTGTAATAGTTCAACAACCTTATCCAACGAGTTTGATAATTCATTGCGTAATGACAAAGGAGTCACATCATTTATCATTTGTTTAAGTTCGTTCAACTGAGTGAGTTCATCATCATTAACAATGCTCGTATCAGCATTTACCAATGATTCTTCGCCGCTATCCTTTGTCTCATCATCGATTGATGCCACAGAAGACGTTTTTTGCGAGTCCGCTAGTTCTTTTGTTTCAAATTCAGATTTAATCTTCGCTTTATTATTTAATGCTTTAAAGTCATTAAATGTCGTTGCTTGTTCGACTGACTCTTGCTGGTCATCGTTGATTATTTCCGGTAAGGAAGCGTCTACTGAACTTTCAAGCTCTTTTGCTTCAAGCTCTGACTTTAGCGCCGCTTTGTCTTTATCGCTGAGGTTTAATTGATTCAACAATTGTTCAATTGATTGTTGCTTCTTATGGATATTGTCATTATCAATTTTTTGATTGGATAAGCCACTTTTAAGGAAGGAAATTATCTCATTAGACAAAGCTTTTATGTCGACTGTGTTTTCTGACAGGACATCAGTTTTTACTGTCTCTAGCTTAGCCACAAAAGATTGTTCTAAATGTTGATTAAAAGACAATTTACTCGCCATATTAAATGAAGACGTTGTTGATGACGCCGACGCGGCAAAGGTTGCCATATTATCGGCACTTGTCGTTGTATTTAAAAAATTAAACGATTCCAACAGATTGATTCCTTTTACTCTACGCTTTATCAAAGATAACAATTAAAACATTTAACAGCTTAATAACAACAACTTATAATAACTATTAAATATGTATCATATGATGCGTCATAATTATTATATTTAACATCACCTATCAATAACAATAAAATGCAATTATTGAGCCAGTATTGATACAATTAATTGAGATAAAATGTAGAGAAAAATTTACGAATGGCGTTGCTTACGGTGATGAGACATCATGGCAAATTCATCAGACAGCTTTTGCTGTAACTTATTTTCTTTTAGTGCCGCTTCACCGTGCTGCTTATCAATCAAAAATACAATTGAGTCAGCATATCGCTTTGCTTTGCTCCATTCTAAGCGTCTTGCATCAACAGCCAATGAGGCTTTGGCGATCACATCACGTTGTTGAAAAATAGACTTATCAAGTTGTGCTAAGAAACCTTGTAAACGAATCAGTTTAGCGGCGGTGATTTGCTGAGAGTTCTCTGGCTTCATTTGCTCTAAATAATCTACTTTATATTGTGCTAATGAAGCCATTTGTTGTTGCAACTGCGTTAATTGCTGTTTCGCTTGGCTAAAAATCTTTAATGTCTCATTTTCTTTTTTATGAGCCATATCAAGCACAATATTTAACTGTTTAATACTAGCCATTATTGCAACGCATCTCCGAGTTGAGTCAACGAAATAAGCGCTTCATCATAAGGGTGAGACTCTTTCATTGTTTGCTGACAAAATGCTTCAATAACAGGATAAAATTGAATGGCCTTATCTACTTTTGGGTCGGCACCTTGTACATAAGCACCAATGGCGATTAAGTCTTTATTTTGTTGATAAAGTGAATAATTTTGTTTGACTAAACGAGAGTAATGGATATGTTCATCACTAACAACCATGGGCATAACACGTGAAATAGACGCTTCTATATCGATCGCAGGATAATGCCCTGACTCAGCCAATCTACGAGACAAAACAATATGGCCATCAAGAATTGCTCGGGAAGCATCGGCGATAGGATCTTGCAGATCATCACCTTCAGTAAGCACCGTATAAAAAGCTGTAATAGAACCTTGTCCTTCACTCCCATTACCTGCACGCTCAACAAGCTGAGGTAATTTAGCAAATACAGACGGAGGATACCCTTTAGTCGCCGGAGGTTCACCAATAGCTAGCGCTATTTCACGTTGGGCCTGTGCAAAACGTGTGAGTGAGTCCATTAATAGCAAGACTTCAAGTCCTTGATCGCGAAAATATTCGGCTATAGATGTAGAGGTTTCGCAGGCTTTTAAACGCATTAAAGGTGAAGTATCTGCAGGGGCAGCAACGACAACAGATCGTTTTCGCCCTTCTTCACCCAGAATTTCTTCAATAAACTCTTTAACTTCACGGCCACGTTCACCGACCAAGCCAACAACGATTACATCGGCACTTGTCCCACGAGTCATCATTCCCAATAACACACTTTTACCAACACCAGAACCAGCAAATAAACCCATCCGCTGGCCTTTCCCTACAGTAATTAACGTGTTAATAGCACGTATACCAACATCTAAAGGTTTATCTATAGGCCGCCTTGCTAGCGGGTTTATCGGTTTGGCCTTACTTGAGACATGAGCATTAGTTTTAATGTGGCCTAAGCCATCTAATGGGTTACCCACACCGTCGATAACCCGCCCCAACAATTCAAAACCAACGGGTAAACCGCGCTGTTGGAGTAAGGGCTGTACGTTGGCACCAGGGAGCACGCCATGAACTTCTTCACTTGGCATTAAATACAGTGTTTCATCACTAAAACCAACAACCTCAGCGGTAATTTTCCCCGTCAAGGTTTCGATACTACACTGACTACCCACAGGGGCTTTACAGCCAATGGCTTCCATCGTCAAACCAACCACTCGTTTAAGCTTTCCCGCGACTATAGGCTGAAATTGATTCACTTGATCATTGTATTTATCTAGCTGCTTTGCCCAATCAATACTCTCGAGTGATTTAGTCATCGGCAGGATCATTTTCTAAATCATCGACATCATCTTGAGTTTGTTCAATATTTTCTCTATTGGAGGTGTTATCAAGACTATTATCAAGATACTCATGAGTGGGTTGTGCTTGAGATGAGAAGTCATCAAAGACTTGAGTCACCCTTTCTTCGAGGTTAATTGACATTGAGCTTGTACTAGTTTCTAAATAACAATCACCAACGGTAATACTTTCATCAGCATCAAACGCTATATTTTTCTTTAAACGCTGCTCTTCATTCCACACACTTTCAAGTATTTCTATATCTGCTGGATTAACCGTCAAATTAATACTGCTATCATGGCCTATGGCTTTAACACCAGCTTTCACTGCATTAATCAATGGCTGAGAGTTTTGCGTAATTTCTGTGTGAAGTACTTTTTTGGCTAACGTTAAGGATAATTGCACTAGGGACTTTTCTATGATTTCTTGTTGCAGAGTTAATGGCTCGGTTAACTTTTCTAACAACACATCAAGTAACGCCAGTCGTTGTTCAATCTCAGGTTGAGCCTGCGCTAACCCTGCTAGCTTCCCCTCTTCCACACCTTGTTCAAGACCTTGTTCATAGCCGGCTTGATGCCCTTTTAACAAGCCATCTTCTTTGCCTTTTTTTAAGCCATCTTGATAACCTTGCTCGTGTGCTTGCACAGTAATTTCTTCCAGTGCTTGAGCGGATAACGTATTAGATTCAGGCACCTCTTCCTCTGTTAGGATAGGCTCACGGGGGGTATTGAGTTGTGACACGTTCATTTTAAGCGCATTAGTGCGCTTAATATCAATGTCATCGGCCACTTGTGGTGCATACCAACGTTTTAATAACGCCAGTTCTTCATCGGTAGGTTTGTACACTTCGCTCGCCATGGCATTTTTCCTTTAATCTATGGGCGCTAAATTCTTATAAGAATTCATCACCACCACCGCCACCAAGCATAATCTCACCCGAATCAGCTAAGCGAGTTGCTACTGATAATATTTCTTTTTGAGCGACTTCAACTTCACTGACACGAATTGGCCCCATGGCTTCTAAATCATCAACCAACATTTCAGCGGCACGTTTAGACATATTATTAAGGAACTTATCCTTAAGGGCTTCATCGGCGCCTTTAAGTGCTTTCATCAAGTCGTCTGTTTGCACGTCACGTAGGATAGCCTGAACACCTCGGTCATCAACATCAATAAGATTTTCAAACACAAACATAAGATCTTGAAGTTTTTGCGCCATCTCTTCATCCGTATCGCGAATAGAATCCATAAGTTGACCTTCGACGTTGTTATCAAGATAGTTCATGATATTCGCCGCTGATTTTAAGCCACCCATTTTCGCTGCTTGCGCGCCTGCTTGACCAGCAAACTGTTTCTCCATAATATCATTAAGTTCTTGTAGAGCCGCTGGTTGTACTTCTTCAAGATTAGCAATACGCATCATTAGATCTAATCGGATCTTTTCAGGAAATTGCGATAAAATTTCAGCCGATTGCTCAGGATCTAAATAAGACAACACTATGGTTTGTATTTGAGGATGCTCACTAACAATAATATTAGCTACCTGACGTGCATCCATCCATTTTAGTGACTCAAGTCCTTTAGCGCTGCCGCCCAAAATAATTTGGTCAATAATGTTAGACGCTTTATCTTCGCCTAAGGCTTCAATGAGCGCTTTACGAATAAATTCTTCTGAGTTTAAACCAATGGATGATAAGGCTTGAATATCATCTAAAAAACTACGCAATACAGCTTGAACTTTTGCTGGCGTAAAATCATCAAGTCGTGCCATAGCCTGTCCAACATACTGAACCTCTTTGGGCTCCAAGGATTTTAATATGCTGGCTGCATCTTCTTCTTTTAGACTCAGCAATAACAGCGCCGTACGTTCTAGTCCAGTGAGGGATTCAACATCAAATGTTTGTTCTTCTTTTTCTTTTTCCACCAAATCATCGGCCATGAGCTAACCTTTATTATCTAAATAGAGCCAGTTTTTAACAACTTGAATTGACAAGTCAGGCTCATTTGAAACCAGTGCACGCACTGCTTTGAGTAAATCATCTTCTTTACGTAATTCTGGAATTTTTATTGAGCCATCATCGGCATAGGAATACTCACTATCAGAGGCTGCGAGCATATCAACGGTATCAGAAGCGAACTGGTCATCAAAATCTGCCAAATCGTTTTCATTCATTTCATCTAGTTCATCTTCTGCGTCAGGATAGATTAAACGATTGAGCATTGGACGAACTAAAAAGGCGATAATAGCAATAATAATTAAGCCGCCAATGCCCAACTTGGCCAATTTAAGAAACCAAGGTTGTTCCCACATCGGCACTTCTGCAATGTCCGCCATGGCTTCTTGATAAAATGGTGTCGTTACAACTTCCAACACATCACCACGCGCTTGGCTAAAACCAATGCTACCTTGGAGTAAACGCGTGATGTTTGAAAGCTCTTGAGCTGTTCTAGGTGTCTGCGTACTTTGACCACCATCGCTGCCTGGCGTCGTTGTATAATCGAGAGCAACAGACACACTCACACGTTTGATAATACCAACTTGCTGGCGTATGTGGCTTATTGTCGTATCGAGCTCAAAATTACGTGTCGCTTCTTTTTGAAATTGACCATTCTTTTGCGATGTTTTATCACCAGTATTTAGTTCATTAACATCTTGCGGAATTTGTGATTCAAGAGGCGGCTGATTACTTAAAGCACCGGCGATACCACTTATCGTGTTACCAATATTACTATTTTCTGAGGTACGTTCACTTCGGATAGCGGGTAAATCGGGATTATAGCGTTGCTGCGTTTCTTCAACGGCTGTAAAGTCCATGGATACATCAACCTGCGCCGTATAATTTCCCAATCCAACGACAGGAATTAGAATAGAATCAATTTTAGACAAATACGCGTTTTCTTGTTTTTTCTCTTGTTCGAATTCTTTTCTATTTCGAACGCTGGATGGGTCTTCATTACCCGATTTTAAAGAACGACCCGATTGATCAGCAATAGACACACGCCCAGGTTCTAACGATGGCACAGCCGACGCAACAATATCGACAATAGCATCAACCTCACCTTGGGATAATTGACGACCACGATTGAGCGTGACAACCACAGTCGCACTGGCTTTTTTATCGCGGCGTGAGAACACATTTTCTTTAGGAATAGCTAATAAGACGCGCGCACGTGAAACATTCTTTAGTTCACTAATGGCACTAGCTAGTTGCTTTTCACGGCTGTGCTTTAAACGTTCACGTTCAAGTCGCTGCGACACACCAAAACCCATATCTTTCATCAGGATATCATCGCCATTCTCTGGCGCAGCATCCATACCTGCACGTACTAATGCCAATTTAATCTTTTGATAATCCTCTTGAACAACAAGAATGTCGCGACCTTCCGTTTTATAATCAAATTTATTTAAATCAAGAAAGTCGAGCGTGGTAGTAAACTCTGAAGTATTCATCTTACCGAGCGGTCTGTACTCAGGCTCTTGCGCCCAAAATACAACCATTACAGCAATGGCTAAACACACAGTTAATGCAACCACCATTATAATTTGACGCATAGTCTCACCATCACCTAAGCCAGAAAAACTACTTGGCTTATCTTCTGCCACACTCGTAGAGTTGGTAAGGGGGGAATGTTCGTCCGACAGCATCATGTCTGTTGAGTCACTTGCTTGGGCCACGGGATTACCTTTTTTAATTATTGTTGCTTAAACACTGTTTATATAGCCATATAATGTCATAATTTCAAAGACTTTACCTAACAAATTTAACTAAACGGGCATACTCATTATTTCTTTGTAGGCTTCTACAAATTTATTACGAACTTCAACAGTCGCAGAAAATGCAATACTTGATTTTTGAGAGGCGATCATCGCATCAGAAATACTCACCGAGCGATCTCCCATTTCAACAGCCGTTTGTAATTCTTTAGAATGCTTTTGCAGCCCATTAACGTTATCTACAGCGCTTTTTAGCATGGCTGAAAAATCACTGCCACCTGTTGGTGTTACTTTTGTTGTATCTAAACCGCCAACCGCTAAAGAATTCACAGAGGGCGTTTGCATCTGTGTTTTAGCAATCATACTTTGCATATCATTAAACATTGAGGTTGCATTGATACTCATGGCGGTCATTTCCGTAAGTTAGTCAGCGACAAAAATTTGTCGTTTAGTTAGTTAACTTCAATAATGCAATAATCTCGCCAATAAAGTTCAGACATAAAAAAATAGATCAAAGAATTAATCTTTAATCTATTTAACAGGTAGTTATGTTTTACATAAGAATGCTATGCAGGTAATTCTATGCCTTGTTCTCTGATTTTAGCTAGTTTATAACGTAATGTTCGGGGGCTGATACCTAACTTTTCGGCCACTGCTTTTCGCGATCCATTACAGGCAGACAATGTATCGATAATTATTTGATTTTCTTGTTGCTTTAATTCATTGCCAAGTAAATCACCACTCATGATGACGGCTGTTGATGGCTCAACAATAATTGATTCAACTAAATCCATTGGGCTTTGCTCTAATTGCTCAATGATTAAATCTTGCGGCGTAATCACCTCACCGTCAGTTAAGATAAGTGCGCGCTGTATCACGTTATCTAATTCGCGCACATTACCTGGCCAAGTGTGGCGCTGTAACACAAGTTTTGAGTCCACTGACAATGACGGCGCTTGCCCAGCTTGTGACCAATGACGTGATAACAAATGCTCGGCTAACGGTATAATATCACCACGACGATCTTGAAGTTGTGGCCAGCACAATGGAAATACATTGAGTCGATAATACAGATCTTCACGAAACTCTTTATTCTTCACCGATTGTCGTAAGTCACGATTAGAGGTCGCCAAAACCCGCACATCTAGTTTGATGGTCTTTCTAGAGCCTAACCTTTCAACTTCTTTTTCCTGTAACACACGTAGTAATTTAGCCTGAAGACTAATATCCATCTCGGTAATTTCATCGAGTAAAATGGTACCGCCCTGTGCTTGTTCAAACTTACCAGGACACGCTTGAAGCGCTCCCGTAAAGGCACCTTTTTCGTAGCCAAACAATGTCGACTCCAACATATTTTCAGGTATAGCTGCGCAATTTATGGCAACAAAAGGCTTATCGCTACGCTTTGACTGATTGTGAATATATTGACTGAGCACTTCTTTACCTGAGCCAGACGGCCCACTAATCATGACTGACGCATCACTCAACGCGACTTTTTTAGCAAGCGCCAATAATTCAACGGATTTTTCATCACCTATAATAGGATCCCTTGATGTTATTGTCGGCACGGGTAAGTAACGACTCACTAAGTTTAACAATACCTCTGGTGCGAACGGTTTGGCCATATAGTTTGACGCCCCATCCCGCATGGCACTCACCGCATCATCAATGGTCGCATACGCAGTCATTAACAGCATAGGTAATTCAGGCCACTTAATTTTTATACTGCGTAACAATGATAATCCTGACATGCCGCCCATTTGAACGTCGGACACCACCAAGGATACTTTCGTTGTCTTTAATGTGAGCAAGGCTTCTTCACCGCTACCACATTCAACACATTCATAGCCGCCAAGCAGCAACGTATCAACTAGTGCCTCTCGTAAACCAGCATCATCTTCTACAACTAAAATTTTATGAGCATCCATGAATTATTCTCCAGACAACGATAAAGTGATTAACCAGCAACGGCGTGTTGTACGACAACAGCAGCTTCACGGTGCAGTGGTAAAATGAGTGAGAAACAAGAACCTTGCCCCTGCTTAGAGTTCAACGTAAGTTGACCATTGTGAGATTTAGCTACTGACTGTACTACAGCAAGCCCCAACCCTGTGCCTTGACTTTTTGTGGTAAAAAACGGCTCAAATATCTTTTGCTGCTCAGTTATTGAAATGCCCGGACCATTATCCACCAGCGATATTTCAACTTCATTTTCACCATGGCGCTTAGCAATCAGGTGCATCAACAACCCTTTGGGTTTAGCCTGAATAGCATTATGAACTAAATTTGATATAGCCCCACTGAGTGCAGAGCGATTACCCATAACTAACAAATCAGGATCAGGTAATGTCACCATCAATTTTGCTTGATGTTGACTAATCATCGCGTCACTAGATGCCTGTACTTCGGTTAAAATGTCTTGCAAGGATAATTCAGACGCAATTTGGCCATTGTCACTGCGTGCAAACATCAACATGTCGTTAACTTGTTGCTCTAGATCTTTAAGCCGAGCCATTAACTTGTCATGAAAACGCGCTTTTGAGTGTTCAGGCATCGCTTTACTTTTAAGGTTTGCCGCATAAAGCATCGCCGCCGACAAAGGCGTTCTTACTTGATGAGCCAATGAGGCAACCATTTTACCCAGCGCTGATAATCGCTGCATATGTGCCATGTTGTTTTGCATTTGACGTGTCTGCGTTAAATCGGTCAGTAAAATTAACTGACCATCTTCAGGCTCTAGTGAAGTGATCGCTATTTTGAGGCGGCGCCCGTCTTTTAGTGATACTTCATGGCCATCATCTGCACGTGGCTCAAATTCACGGTTAATAACGCTCGACCAACGCTGCCCAACCACTTCTTCACCAAAAAAATCAATGGCCATACGATTAGCCTCTTCCACACGGCCATTCGCATCAAGAATGATGACGCCCGACGGGAGAATATCAACTAAGTGTGCCAAACGGTTTTGAGAAACCAAGCTTGATGTCGATGTTTGATGAAATTGTGGTGCCATAACAGCCTCGTCAATATTTTGTCTGTTCAACTAATATTGATGAGAATGCACGGAATGTGCCAA
>Ga0209395_1003245_pt1 | contig 20388 bp, 19 predicted proteins | sample GOMGulsemesocosm_3_FD_184635 | JGI IMG/M metagenome (GOLD analysis project Ga0209395, IMG submission 184635) | Methane-oxidizing microbial communities from mesocosms in the Gulf of Mexico - GOM9D Gulf of Mexico (SPAdes) (version 2) | ecosystem: Environmental > Aquatic > Marine > Cold seeps... | reverse complement strand
CGCTTGGCACGTTATCAACCTGTTTGCAGACGTTTACAGGCGTTTACAGGCGTTTACAGAAGTATCTGGGTTGAACTTTGCAATATTTTAATGTGTCCTAAAAAAAATCCCGCTAGATTAGGATCTTAGCGGGATTTATTAAGAAGATATTAATATGAATCTAGTTCATATTTAATGGTTGGATTTAAACTCACAAACAAGCTTTTCTAGGTCAGTCGCTAGTGAGGTTAGTTGTTCCGCTGTTTCTTCCACATTTTCAGATAAACCTTTGGCATTTGTCGCGCCATCATGAATATCAATAATGTTGCGATTTATTTCTTTACCAACAAGATGCTGTTCTTCAGCAGAGGCTGCGATTTGAGTCGTCATATCACGAATAGTGACCACAGAGGCCATGATAGCGTCAAATACAGTATTGGTTTGCTGGGTTGATTCAACCGTTTGCGATGCATGATTGATACTAGCGGTTAACTTACCTGCCACATTTTCAGTTTGTCCTCTGAGTCGGCTCAGTAAGCGGTCGATTTCTTCTGTGGATTCTGCAGTACGTCCTGCCAAGGTTCTGACCTCATCGGCCACAACGGCAAATCCGCGTCCTTGTTCGCCCGCACGGGCCGCTTCAATGGCGGCATTAAGCGCTAATAGGTTGGTTTGCTCTGCAATACCTCTAATGGTATCCAAAATGGTGGTGATATTTTGTGACTCTTCTGACAAGAGTGCCATGGCGTCATTCGATTCACTCAGGGCTGTTTCTAGGTGGCTAACAGAATCTACCGTTTTCTGGATGAGCTTGTTACCCTCTTGAACATGCTGCTGACTGGTATCTGCTGCCGAGGCCGCTTGGGTGCAGTTTGAAGCAACTTCGTTTGCGGTCGCGACCATTTCATTAAACGCAGTGGATACCATGTCAGTGGCACTGACCTGATGGCTCACTACGTCATGTAGTTGGGACGAAAGGTCACGGGATTGCTGTGCGATATCCTTCACCCCCTGACTTGAACCTTTGATTTTACCCACTAAGGTGCTTATGGATTCAACAAAGCGGTTAAAGGCATTCGCCATTTGGCCCGATTCGTCATTGCTATCAATGTCTAGGCGACGGGTCAGATCTCCTTCACCTGAGGCTATGTCTTGCAGACCTGAGGTAATAATTGCCATAGGTTTGGCGACGACTGCGACAATGGCATAACCAATAAAAGTGAAGATAATCGCCATAACGATAGCGATAAGTGTGATGTATTGAGTCAGACTGTTCGCACTTTCATAAACTTCATGTGCAGGTACTAGACCTATAAACTGCCAGCCTAAGGCCGGAGACTCAAACTTATTAGCAAACCAAGTTTCACCCTCTATCTGTACTGAGGATAAGCCAAGAGCGTTGTTAGCTAATGCTTTATGGGCATCACTGACACTGTTTAAGGCTTTAAAGTTGTTATCTGGGTTTGATGGATCGGCTAATACTGTGCCCGAGTCTTCAATCAGCATGATGTAACCAGCGTCACCAAATTTTACAGACTTCACCATATCAGTGAGTTTAGCGAGAGTAACATCAACTCCAATAGAGCCAAATGCTCCGTCTTTACCTTCAAACCTAACGAGATAATCTTGTAATGGGGTGTTGGTTTGTAAATCTGCATAGGCAGGAACACGTACTGGTGTGGTTGAGTTCACTGAAACCGTATACCAGGGCCTTACTCTTGGATCATAGTTTTCACCGCTGGTACCGATAGGCCATTGAATATAACCACCATGGGCCATGCCAAGATAAACATAAGCAAGGTCTGGGTGTGATTCACCAAATTCTTTCATCATCTGATAGGCTGCTTGTTCAGCCTCAGAATTCTGATCTGGCGTCATCATGCCAGACGCTTTTCCCATATAAGTAGTGACACTTTTATCTAGGTTTTTAATGACTTTACTTTGTGCTAAATAGTTAGCATCTTCTGCTAGGCCATTTAAATAGAGGCTAAAAGCGGTATCGATATGCGCGATTTCGGCTTGGCTATTAGCTTGAAAACTGTCTAACGCATTATCTCGTACATTATTAATAACCAATGCAGAAATAATGGTGACAGGTAATAAAACACTGGCAATAAGGGCAATCAAAAATCGCGTTTTAATCGTCATCGAATCTCCGAATATAAAAGGGAAAGGGGGGATTTGTTTTTATAGAAAATAGTTAACTGACTATATTAGCAATAAATTTTAAAGCCTATACTAATTAAGTAACTTATTGTTTTTAAATGGAGTGTTTGGTTAAGGTTTTTATTTTCTTTAAACACTATAAATGTGAGTTATAGCTGTATTTAAAGGTTTTGAACTAGATTCATTTATTTAAATAAAGTGAAACTAGAGTGTAATTTAGCTTGAGGTATTTGTTAAAAATAGCGTCTTATAATGCGTTTAAATTATCGAATATTTATTGAAATAAAGATGAACCATTGGTAAACGATTCATCTTTATTTAATTCCCATAAAGAGATTAACTTGGCAGAAATTCTTTACCCCAAGCTGTACCTGCAATTTTTCGTTCTAACAAGGATTCAATCTCAGCGGCCTTATATCCTAACTCTGAAAGAATGTCCCTGGTGGAGTGTCCGAATGCTTCAGTTGGGGTCACTGCATTAATACAAGATTCAGTCGGGCGAATCGCATATTGATCGATTTGTGTTATGCAATGACCGCTAGGGTGATCGGGATAAATAGAAAAAGCAAAGCTGCCTCTGTTGGTGCCCACGGTTTGGTCTGCAATACGGCTATTTTGCTCTCTTAATACTTCAATCGCCATCGGCTCTGCCGCCGCGATATCCGCTTTAATAAACACATCTACCCAGTATGAGGTGGGTGCTTTTAGTAAGCTGAGTGTGATGAACTCGGCTTTATCCTGGCATTCAATAATACCTTCTAGCCCTTCAATTTGATCGAGCTGATCCAGTTCACCTTGATGTGAGTCTAGGAATAACCAACCATCGCTTGTTTGATAAAAATGTGAAAGGGCATGGTTTCCTAATACCTCTCTACCTGATGGTTCGTCGAAGGGTGCTCGACCTTCATAATCAAAGGCAAATGGTAGTTGTGCTAGGTTAGTTACTGCAGATAATGAAGTTCTAGAACGACTATTTTTGCCTGTTCTTTGTTTATGGTAGAGAGAAACCGCCATGCCTAACGCAGCGGCAAAACCACAGTTCACATCAAGTGTACCAAGGTGTGCGTGCTCTTCTGGTGTTTCTGGTCGACCAAAACGGCTCATGATGCCGCTGTTAGCCTGAATAATATCGTCATAACCTATGTAATTCTTTTTGCTGCCAGTGCGAGGTGCACCGAAACAATCAAGGCGGCAAAAAAGTACGTGAGGATTGATCTCAAGCAAGGTGTCTTCGTCTAAGCCTAATGGTGCCATTTGACGTTCAGGGGCATTAATAACCACCATGTCGACGTCTTTAACTAGCTTCTCAAAAATTTCACGGCCTTCAAGTGTGGTGATATCCACAAGCGCACTTTGTTTGCCGACACCCGTTTGGAAGGTGAAAAGAGTACCAATGAGTGGGTCGTATAAAGGGGTAACAGGGTCTAATTTAGTTACCTTGGCACCAAAGCGAGCCAAGAATGCCGTTGAATGTGGCCCTGCAATAACATTGGTGAGATCCAAAATATGTAGATCTTTCAGCCAAGCATCACCACTAGGTGCTTGAATGTCTTGGCCCTGTGGGCGTTTGGTTTCATTTGCTGATTGGTTTGTTAGCGTTTGCAGCGCTTGTTCAAAGTTGACTTCCCTGCGTGGTTTAGGACTCAACATAGCTTCGGCTTCATTTTCTAACCAGGCGATCGGGCCAGGTTGTTTCATCAAACCAAACTCAGGGTCGTTAACCTCAACGATTAGGCCTGATTCTTTTGAATAATCACTGTTGACCCACTCTTGAGTGGTGCGATGTGGTGCACCTGGAATTTGACCTTCACCAAAAATAACGCCCCATTCTTCGGATGATTTTTGTAGGAAAGCGGTTTTCATTTTTGCAGAAATAATATCGGCCCACTTTTTAGGGAGAGGGTAGACACCAATAGAGGTTTCACCATCCCATTCAGCGCTAGGCATATGTAAATCTTTGACTTCTGGCAGGCCTTCTTTCATTAATTCATCGTATATACCAAGCGCTGTTAATGCGCGTTTAGCGTGATTGCGATGGGAAGGGCAAACACAATAAAACATACGGCCATCAGCACAGATGTAACTGCGGTAGAAAGGATCTAGATATTCTTGTAAATCTTCATAAGTAAGGTCCATCTCAATGTTATTGTCTTTGCGATATTCTATCTCTAATTCGCGCATGGTTTTATAACGTTCAGGCAGTTGGTCTATGACATAAGAATTGTAAGACAGGCCTTCCATTAATGCCGCTGCGACAGGCACTTCAATTTGATCGCCACGACCCGTTTTTTCTCTTTCTAATAGGGCTAACACGACTGAACTAGCAGCCAAAGAGGTGGCATAAGAAGAGCCTAAAGGCAGAGGTGAGAAACTAGGGTTAACCCCCATTAATACACGGTTAAAGCCCATGTCTGTATAGGCTCCCGATGTGGCTGCAACCACAGCTTCAGTGGCTTTCCAATCACGACGTAATTCATCATTGCTGGCAAATCCCGGAATAGATAAGGTAATGAGATCCGGTCTTTGTATGCGTAATTTGGCAAAATCTATGCCTAAATTTTTCAGGGTATCGGGACGAAAACTTTCAATCACAATATCCACATTTTCAATCAGTTCGAGCGCTTGATCTAAGCCTTCCTGTGTTTTTAGATCGAGTTTTAAACACGCTTTATTTCGGTTCAAAATAGCGTTAGCTGGGTGTTGCCAGCTAGGTCCTGTGGGAGGGTCAATGCGCACGATAGTCGCACCTAAATCCGCTAATACCATGGCGACAGCAGGCCCAGCAATTTGTTGTCCGAAATCAGCAACTCGAACACCCGCCAATGGCAATTGATTATTTTCGTTCATATCAACTTTTCCTAATTAACCCAGTTCCAGCCTTTCTAAAGTCATGTGATAAGACTGGAGCATTTTGTTTTTGTTATACCGGTATAGCCGGTCGTCTTTAGGTTTTTTAACGATGCCAATTACAGCGATGGGCGTGCCCAGAGCATCGTGGGAAAGTATGTTAGGAGCGAATTAATGGACGAACCAGCAATAAAAAAATGACCTGAGATGTCATTTTTTTTATGGCTAAGCGAAATTTTCTACTAATAGCAGATGTAACGTATTGATTAAAAACCGAGCCATAAATTTAATGGGGTCTTAGGATGATTTTTTATTGCTTCTCAGTTCTTTGAGGATTCATAACAATGACTTTCGAATCAATTGGCAGCATAACTTCATCGATTAGAACACTGGTTCACGCCAGGGATGAGGTGTCTTAAAGATCACAATAAGAACAAGAAGTGAGAATTGAATTATGAATATCAAAAGCAAAAACAAGCCTACTCTGACGACGTCACGCTGGGAGGTGCTAGAAACCAGAATTCAGTGGAAACTAGCGCTTATTAAGCTGGGGGAGTGTAATGAATAATAAATCATATACCTTACCTAAAATCGGCCTGTTTGCTGGAGCCCACCCCATAATGGCAGTAGGTTCAGCCATCTTGGTGATGGCCTTTGTACTCTTTACCGTTATCGACCCCGTTTATGCAAGCTCGGTTTATAGTTCCGCAAAAAGCTTTATCGCCTCTGAGTTGGCTTGGTATTACATAGGGCTTATTAGTTTCTTCTTATTTTTTTCGGTATGGCTGATCTTTAGTCGTTATGGCGATATTCGCTTAGGCAAGGACACAGATAGACCCGAATTTACCAATTTTGCCTGGTTCTCCATGCTGTTTGGTGCGGGTATAGGTATCGGTATTCTGTTCTGGAGTATTGCTGAGCCTATGTACCATTTTCAAAGTAACCCTCTTATTAGTGTGGCGCAGCAGCAAACGGTTGAAGCGGCTCAGGTTGCGATGCGAATTTCTATTTTCCATTGGGGATTACATGGCTGGGGTTTGTTCGCCGTTATCGGTTTGATTCTGGCTTATTTCTCTTACCGTAAAGGTTTACCGCTTTCTATTCGCTCTAGTTTGTACCCAATTTTTGGTGACCGTATTTATGGGCCTATTGGTCATGCTGCAGACCTACTTGCCGTGTTTGGTACTGTCTTTGGGATAGCAACCTCGTTAGGTTTAGGCGCGCAACAAATGAATGCCGGCCTGTCTTATTTGATGGGTTTTGAAATCTCCACCAGCAATCAAATTATCTTGATTGCTGTGCTGTCTGTGATTGCCACAGGCTCAGTGTTAACAGGTTTGAATAAAGGTATTCGGATTCTCAGTGAATTTAATATGTACCTGACGATCCTTGTATTGGTGCTCTTCATCATCTTTGGGCCAACCGCCTATGTGCTAGGTGCTTTCTTTACGAATACTGGTGACTATTTATTCCATGCGGTTGAACTGGGTCTTTGGGTTGATCCTAATCCTGAAGGTCAATGGCAAGGTTGGTGGACTATCTTTTACTGGGGCTGGTGGATTGCTTGGGCTCCTTTTTGTGGTGTATTCATCGCGCGTATTTCTAAAGGTCGTACCATTCGTGAATTCGTTCTGGGTGTCTTGGTTGCGCCAACCGTATTAGCCGCTTTTTGGATTACTATCTTTGGTAACACGGCCATGTATATCGAGTTGTTTGGTGCTGGTGGCATAGTGGAAGCTGTGAATAAAGATACCACTATGGCTTTGTTTGCCACGATCGAAGCTATGGGCGCTGGCAATATGATGACGCTGATTATTTCTAGCATTTGTACTCTTATGTTGGTGACCTATTTTGTGACCTCGGCAGATTCTGCCACCTTGGTAATCTGTACCTTAATCTCTATGGGTGATGAGAATCCACCTGCTAAATACCGCGTATTCTGGGGCTTTGCGATTGGAGCTGTTGCCGCTGTCTTGTTGTATGCCGGCGGACTAAAAGCCTTGCAAACGGCCTCAATTGTTGCGGCCTTACCTTTCTCTTTCATTGTCATGATGGCCACCTATGGCCTGGTTAAATCATTGAGAGCAGAGCCTTTGCCTGGCAAAGAGTTGAAATATACACCGGGCGCAGCCAGCGCTAAATAACGGGTATTAGGCTATTCGCTAGGTTGTTAAGCGTCGCTAAAACTGACAAGGCAACCTAGCGCTATTTTCAATACTAACCAATGTCATTTGTTAGTTATTAATGAACACGATTTCTATTTTTAGGAGACGGTATGTCTACTCAAATCATTCTTCCACGCATGTTACAAGTTGGTGAAAATGCAAGTCATGCGACGCCAACAATTTTGGCTAGCTTAGGCTGTCGTCATCCTTTAATTATTACCGATAAGATGATGGTGCAACTGGGTTATGCCAAGAAAATTCAAAGCGTACTTGCTGAGCAAGATATGCAAGCAGACATTTTTGATGACACAGTGCCAGAACCAACGGTCGCGTCAATCCAAGCGGGCGTGAAAAAAATTCAAGAAGGTGATTACGACAGTATTATCGCCCTTGGTGGCGGTAGTCCAATTGATAGTGCCAAAGCCATGAGTATTCTAGGTAAGTTCGGCGGTGAAATGCGTGACTATAAGTTCCCTCGTATTGTGACTGAGGCAGGGTTGCCCATTATTGCGATTCCGACGACAGCGGGTACGGGTTCAGAAGTGACTAAGGTCACCATAATTACCGACGAAAAAACCGATGAGAAAATGCTCTGTATGGGTATTGGTTTTATGCCTGTTGCGGCCTTGGTCGATTACACATTGACACTCTCTCTACCTGCCAGAATTACGGCAGATACGGGCATAGATGCACTGACTCATGCCATGGAAGCCTATGTGAGTAAAAAAGCGAGTCTTTACAGTGATGGTCAGGCATTAGAAGCCATGCGTTTAATTGCCCCTAATTTACGCCGCGTTTATCACGATGGCACAGATAAAAAAGCACGTGAGGCCATTATGTTGGGCTCTACGTTAGCGGGCATCGCCTTTTCTAATGCGTCCGTTGCGCTAGTACATGGTATGAGTCGTCCTATTGGTGCTGCTTTTCATGTACCGCACGGTTTATCCAATGCCATGTTGTTGCCGACTGTGACTGAGTATTCCATCCCGGCGGCGGCTGAGCGTTATGCAGATTGTGCCCGTGCCATGGGAATCGCCACCGAGCAGGATGATGATGTCAGTGCTAACAAAAAATTATTGGTTGAATTAAGAGCTCTAAATGATGAGCTTAAAGTGCCGACACCTGAACAGTTTGGTATTGAGAGAGAACACTTTATGGGTTTATTAGAAACCATGGCTGAGCAAGCTTTAGCCTCAGGTTCGCCTAATAATAATCCACGTGTTCCCTGTGCTGATGAAGTGATTGAACTCTACAAAAAACTTTGGTGGTAAACAGGTTTAATTATTGAATTAACCCTAAAAAGATTAATGCTATTGGTCCTATACCATGCCCTCGGTATAGGGCGTTTTTTATTCTAACAAGGGGTGAGACGAAAGCTCATCCTATATTGTGATTTGAGGAAAGAGAAATGAACACAGTTGGACAACTTATTAATGGCGCTATTGTAGTTGAAGGTACTCGCCAACAAGCTGTATATAACCCTTCTACTGGTGAAGTGAGCAAACAGGTCGATTTAGCCTCTAAAAAAACCGTTGAAGAAGCAATAGCTGTCGCTCAAGCGGCATACCCTGCTTGGCGTAATACTCCGCCGATTAAACGTGCTCGTGTCATGTTTAAGTTCAAAGCCTTGCTTGAAGAGCATGCGGACACCATTTGTAAAATGATAGGTGAAGAACACGGTAAAATTAGCCATGACGCGGCAGGTGAGTTACAACGTGGTATTGAAAACGTGGAATATGCTTGCGGCGCGCCTGAACTATTAAAAGGTGAGCACAGTAAAAATGTGGGCCCTAATATTGATTCTTGGAGCGAGTTTCAACCATTAGGTGTTGTAGCGGGTATTACACCCTTTAACTTCCCTGCCATGGTGCCATTATGGATGTTCCCTATGGCCTTGGTTTGCGGTAACTGCTTTATCCTAAAACCTTCAGAACGTGATCCAAGTTCGACCTTGTTTATCGCGCAACTATTACAAGAAGCCGGTTTGCCTGATGGCGTAATGAGTGTCATCAATGGTGATAAAGAAGCGGTTGATACCTTGTTAAATGATGAACGTATTAAAGCGGTAAGCTTTGTCGGTTCTACTCCTATTGCGGAATATATTTACACCACGGCCAATGCCAATGGCAAACGTTGCCAAGCACTGGGCGGTGCTAAAAATCACGCTATCGTGATGCCTGATGCCGATATGGATAATGCGGTTAATCAGTTATTGGGCGCTGCATTTGGTTCATCCGGTGAGCGTTGCATGGCCTTGTCAGTTGCCGTTGCGGTTGGTGATGCAGCAGGTGATGCTCTGGTCGAAAAAATGCAAGTTGCAATGAAAAGCCTAAAAGTCGGTGTTTATTCAGATGCCAGTAATGATTTTGGTCCTGTGATTACCAAGGCTCATCAGGAAAAAATAGTCGGCTATATTAATAGTGCCGAGGAACAAGGGGCAAAAATTGTAGTTGATGGCCGCGAACCTCAGGTCGCAGGGTATGAGCAAGGTTTCTTTGTCGGTGGCACCTTGATTGATAATGTCAGTGCTGACATGTCTAGCTATCAGGATGAAATTTTCGGGCCAGTGTTACAGGTTATCCGAGTTGACAGCATGCAAGCGGCAATGGATCTCATTGATGCTCATGAATATGGTAACGGCACTTGTATCTTTACCCGTGACGGTGAAGCGGCGCGTTATTTCTCAGATAATATTCAAGTGGGTATGGTTGGCATCAATGTTCCACTACCTGTGCCTGTGGCTTACCATAGTTTTGGTGGCTGGAAGCGTTCATTATTTGGTGATCTACATGCTTACGGCCCAGATGCGGTCCGTTTTTACACTAAACGTAAAACAGTCACGCAACGTTGGCCTTCAGCGGGTGTACGAGAAGGCGCTGAGTTCTCTATGCCAACAATGAAATAAAGGCGGTATTAGCACTCACTTAATAAGGTCAGCGTGATGCTGACTTTATTCGGCCATAACCTCTTTTATTAGGGTTATGGCTTTTGTTTTTTATAGCAAATAAAACGACAATAAAAATTAAAATACACTAATATCAATAAGATAAGGTTTTTCGTTTAAATGGATAATTAAACTTAGGGTTAACATCGATCGAAACGAAAATGTGCTATTGGTACCTACGTTGAGCTTGAAAGCATGAAAAAAAGATTACCGCCATTAAACTGGTTGCGCTCCTTTGAGGCGTCTGCCCGTCACTTGAATTTTACCCAAGCAGCCCATGAGCTTAACCTTACCCAGGCGGCGATTAGCCAACAGGTTAAGGGATTAGAGTCCCAGTTAGGCACGCCTTTATTTAAGCGTTTACCCAGAGGCCTGGCACTAACGGATGCGGGTTTGGCTTATATGCCAGCGGTACATGAGTCTATCGGGCGTTTAGCCGCCGCCACCGATGAACTATTTGGCAAGGGGCAGAGCAGACAGCTGACGGTGCGAGTGAACTTGGTCTTTTTTATTAATTGGTTAGCGCCAAGGCTTTCACGTTTTTATCAAGAGTATCCTGATATTCGCATTCGTTTTACCAGTAATATTTGGCGTGATGATAAGTTCAAAGATACAGACTTAGATATCCGTTATGGTCATGGTGTCTGGTCTGGTCTTAAGTCAGACCGCTTAACCTGGGATGAGCTATTTCCAGTGTGTAGCCCGCAGTTATTGGATAACTTGGATCAAGCTGCTGAGCTGGACCTGTTAGCTGATCATACTTTATTGCATGTGATTGGATATGAAGAGGGTTGGGGTTATTGGTTAGATCAAACCGGCGCTTATTACAGTGATACCAGTGCGGGTATCCAGTTCGATACGCTTATTTCTGCGTTAGAAATGGCGGTACTAGGCCAAGGTTTTGCTTTAGGGCGAACATCATTAGTGGCCGATATGATTGAAAGCGGAAAGTTAATCGCGCCTTTTGAACAAAGAGTAGAAACCTCTGAAGCCTTCTTTTTAACCTCACAAATTAATCAGTATTTACATCCAGGAGCGGAAACCTTTAGTCAGTGGATTCTGAAGGAGTCCCAAGACCAATTTCACCCAGAATAGTGAGCAATAATGGCGAGTGCTTTAACCTCATATTACTTTCCCCCAATGCATAGGTAGGGGGAAAGTCTATTCGCTAAGGCTGTGCCGCTAAGCTAATGTCGCAAAAGCCTCGCGAGTTAGGTTACGGGGGCTCTCCTTACCTATAACGAGATTGTCTTCGATTCGAATGCCACCAAAGTGTTTTAAGCTTTCAATGAGTTCAAGGTCACAGCCATGATCTTCAATCTCAGCCTGCATTTTGTCTAACAAGATAGGAATAAAGTAGAGGCCGGGCTCTATGGTAATCACCATGCCCTCTTCTAATCTACGTGTTAGGCGTAAAAAAGGTGCGTTATCATTAGGTGATTGAATCGTGCCGGCGTCATCAATTTGATGACCGCCTAAATCATGAACTTGCAAACCAAGTAAGTGGCCTAAACCATGAGGGAAGAAAACCTGCGGAATTCTTTTCTGCAATTGCTCTTCCACACTTAGATGACAGATTTTATGCTTGGCAAGAATCTTAGCAATCCCTGTCACACATTCATTATGTAGGTCATTAAAATCAATACCAGCAACCGCATGCTCACATAGGCTTAGCTGTAATTCTTCCATACTGTCTAATAGGGCTTTGAAGAGGCCTGTGTCTTGGCTAAATGTGCGGGTAATGTCGCTTGCATAGCCTTTATGGTTGGCACCGGCATCAATTAATAAGGTATGGCTTTGAGACTGAGGTTTATGTGACTTAACATCATAATGCAAGATCGCAGCATTTTGATTAAGGGCCATAATACCTGGATAAGGTTCATTGACCGCACCTTGCTGACTCGCATTAAGGTAATCATGATAAATGGCAAGTTCACTTTTCCCCTCAAGGAAGGCTGTTTCTGCCGCCTTGTGGCCCGCAACAGCCTCAAGGTTAGCTTGATAAACTGCCTCGATTTCATATTCTGTCTTATACGCTTTATGGTAGTTAATCGCCGCTTCTAATTCTGACTGACGATTAAAATTAGCCTGAATATGGTCAGGCTTTGGGCCTACCCAAGCGTGTTTTTTGCCTAAGTGAGACAGGATGTCGTAATCTTTTCTGGCTTCAATGGTTTGCCATAGATCAGACCAGTCACCCTCAGGTAAGCAATTATCAGAGTGCCAAAAATCATCCCTTTTTGGCCAAAATAATAACGGCTTATCTTCCTTGTTTAGCAGGATATAAACATCACTGCATAAACTAAAAGGTAACCATTGTTGAGCCCCCGAGAAGGCATGGAAGGTATGAGTATAATCATCCTGGAAGTAGTATGTTTTGTGGCCGCTACTAATGATAATGCTGTCAAGGTCGAAGGTTTGCATGACTTTACGATAACGAGTGGCAAGTATCTCTAGGTGTTGAGAATAAAGCTTAGGCATGGAATTTCCCTACATAACTGATGTTAACAATAGTTTTGCTATTGAATTGAACAGACTCATTTGTCAATGAGCTGCCAATGTACCTTGTTTGAGTCAACAAACGAAGGGGCGCGAAAAAAATTGTCGTATCCATTTTATGAGATAGTAAGATCTATTGATGAGAAGCTGTCTTCTATCTCATTAGAGAGGCCTGTGTATTTTTATTTAATCGGTAAATAGAGTTCAGTGATGAAGTGGTTAGGGTCATCATTGTTATGAGGGCCGGTTTGAAAAATTTCGAAATGAGGGCGGCTTTTATCCCACTTATAATGGTGAAGGCGGCTATGTTTTATCGCAACATGCCACGCCAGTGATAACTGTTCGTAAGGGCCGGTAAAGCGTAATGAAAAAAAGTCGCCGTGATTCCTTACTAATTCAGCATGGCATTCGCAAATGTCTAAATTTTGAATGGGAATGCCTATCTTACCGCAAAAGAAATTTTGCTCGGGTTCGGCCTGATCATATTGGGCAAATATCGCCCCATTTGCACAGTTGTTAGGACCCAACTGAGAGTTAAGTTCACTGTAGCCAATTTCCATTTGTTCAAAAATCTCAGGGGTTGAACCTGAAAAAGGGCGGGTGACAGCTTCAATGGGTGGTAAAGGCTGAATGCCTAAGAACTCAAATTTAGGCTCATTCATATGGCTAAGTTGACCTGCTAAACGAGCCAGTGCAATATCATAATCCTTGTTGATTTGATGCTGGCGTTTACCCAGAAAAAAGCAAAATAGAAAGGGTAAACTGGTGGACATGGACCAGTTTAGTTGAGTGCCGGCTTTGGTCTCTTCTAATTGAAATTCGATACTGGTGAGAGTGGCGATATAACGTTTTTGCTTTAATTCGAATATCAGTGAATAGGGGCTAACTTGTGATACTAATGTGAGTTTGCCTGAGCCTATATAAGGGCCGTGCCAAACGAGATTAGACCCGACTTCGCCCACTTTTCCTTGATAATTTAAATGCGGGTCCTGATCATGATGTAACCAAGGGCTCCACTGATGCCAACTTTTGACACTACGAATGCGATCATACACTTTGGTGATAGGGGCTTTAATTAGAATAGATCGCTCTACTTGATAGTGGCCCTTCAGAGTAAGTAAGTAAATCAGTGTCAGGGAAATAACAAAAGCAATTGTCCAAAGTAGTAACATACCTGTTTCCTTTAATGGCTAAGGTGAAACTTAACTTTCGTGTTGGGACATCTGTTATCTGTTTGCCTTGGAAAGCCTCTAATCAAAAGTTTAGTATATGACGCCTTCTTTCAGTGTTGTTTGATAGGCGTAAATTGTATCAAAGCGTTACCAAGTTACTCTTTTTTCTGAAAGAAGGCGAACCTAAACCTGCGATCAACCCAATAGGGCCACTATAACGACACTTAAAATAATTAGTCCACCACCAATCCACTCTTGTTTACTTAGGGCTTCATGGAAACGGTATTTTGAGTAGTACAAGGTGCCTATCACTTCTATTTGTCCTAGGGTTTTCACTAATGCAGGGTTGATTAAAGAGAAGGCAGTAAACCAACCGATTGATCCCAGCGCACTTAAGCAACCTACTTTTGTGCTCAATAAAACCGCTTTTTTAAATGGGATTAAGAGGCTTTTTTCATGATAACTTTGTATCCCCCATAAAAGCACGGACTGTAGAGCCAGCACATAAACCAAGGTAAACGCGGCGCGAGTAAAAACGGGGCCATCAAGCATGCTGCTGGCATAACCTGCGCTAACCGAGGTGATCGCAAAACAAAAACCACAGGCTAGGCCTATCAAGCTAGCCTTATCCACTAAGCTGCTTTTTTTGTGATTATGTTTGAAACTTAAAATCGCGATTCCGAGTACACCTATGGCAATGGCTAACCAGGCTCCCCATGATAAATGATCACCTAAAAACGTAGCGGCTAATAATGCCGCTAATAGCGCTTCGGTTTTTGCAAATAAAGTGCCGCTAGTGAAGCTCGCTTGTTTAAATAAATAGAGCATCAAGTAGGTAGCAAGAATTTGTGCTACTGCCCCAGCACCTGCAATTAAGAAAAAATATAAATCGGGTTTGGTTGAAAGTGGCCCAATAAGAAACCAGCATATCACCCCATAAAAGAGCACAAATGGCAGGCCAAACAAAGATCGAGCTAAGGTCGCGTGTAAGGTGCCTTCCTGTTTTGATAAGGTGTTTTGGTAGGCGGTTCGCATTGACTGGAACCAGGCTGCAAGAAGTGTAAAACCTATCCACATAAGGGAATTTCCTTTATTGAATTCAATTTGTCGCTTGAACTTAAATTGAGGTGCGTGCTCCAATAGCCAGCGCCGAGGCCTGCTAAGTTAATGAGACGCTAAGGAAAAGTAAAAGGAATAAATAGAATAGTTCAGATTCTTTTTAGGAATGCAAAATCCCGAATTAATATTATCAAGAGAGACACAGTCGAGTATGAAAGAAATAGAAGTTTGGGATCGTTATATCAGGGTGAATCATTGGCTGATGGTACTCTTGTTTTCCGGTTTGATACTAACTGGAAAAGCAGAAGAGGATTATATGCAGTGGCACTTTTATATGGGCTACCTGCTTTCTGCTTTGTTGATAACGCGTATATTGTATGGTTTTTGGGGCGCAAAAGGCGCTCGTTTTGTGGCGTTTATTAAGGGGCCTTTAGCCCTATTTCGATACATAAAGCAGACTTTCTCGGGCTCCCCTCAACATTATTTAGGTCATAACCCTTTGGGTGCCATTATGGTGCTCGTTTTACTCTCGCTTATTTTATTACAAATTAGCTCGGGTTTTGTTAGTTCAGATGATGTGTTTTGGTATGGTCCCATGTATGAATGGGTAGGTGATGACCTACAAGAGCTTCTGGCCGAATGGCATAGAAGACTACCCGATATCTTATTAGGCTTGGTAGCTTGTCATATTTTAGCTGTACTCCTACATGAAATTGCCTTTAAAGAGCGATTAGTGAAAGCCATGTTTAATGGCAAAAAGAAACAATCAAACCATAGTTACCAAGATCAGGTGTTATTTAATCAAGCGCAGGGCGCAGGGTTAAAACCTGTTCGAAGCCGTCTTATTGTGATGCTTAGCTTAAGTCTTATGTGGCTCTATTGGTTGTGGCAATTACCTATATAACAAACAACTGATAAAAAAATAGCCAATTAACTCAGGTTAATTGGCTATTTTGTTCGCACTTAGGCATTAAGCGGCTTCAATCAATTCTTCGTCAAGCTCTTCATCTTGATCCATATCCAAATCATTGATTTGCTCATCATCTTTTTCGATGACAAGGTCTTCTAAGTCTTGATTTTGGTTTGATGCATCAAGATCTAACTGGCTATCAGAAAGTTGTGCATTTTTAGTGCTGACTTTCTGTTTGCGCTTGCTACCAAGGGCTTGTAATAATGCATCTTTATTTTGAGCAAGGTACATGGATAGCGCATCGATTTGACTTTCATCCTCAAGCACCTGACTGCTTGATAACAGTTGCGAGATATCATCCACAGTATCGAGCAGTTTATCGTAAGCGTCAGCTTCGGCTTTGGATGCAAAAGTCATTTTTTCTATTCCATCACGTTCAACAACATATTTAATAATAACAGGCATGATTCACCTCAGAAAAATAATACTGTATAAATATACAGTATTTATTTGTGTTTTGTCTAGACTGAATTTCAAAAAACTGACTGATGAGGCCGGTTGAGCAAGTAACGAAAAATAAAGGCAAAAGAGGGCAGAATGAAACGATATATAGTGTTAATAGCTGCATTAAGTTTGTTGCTCAGCGGTTGTGGTGGCTACTCAATCAGTGAAGATGAACTAAATCAAGCGCTGACTAAAAAACTAGCTAAGCCCATCTCTAATACGCTTAATGTGAGTAAGGGTGAGGAAGTGATTGAGCTTACTATGCAGGTATTAGGAGCTAATTTGGCATTATCACCGGATCAGGGTGATTTGCTTAAATTGACCCTAGAGACGTAATTAACCGGTACTTTATCTTTATTCTCTCGTGATTTTGCATTAACGAGCCAAATCACGCCTGTATTAGAAACTGGCATTCGACTCGATCAAGATAGCTTATATTTGGTGGGAGCAAGGGTGGTTAAATTAGAGGTAAACGGAACCCGCTTTCAAGAGCAAATGTTAATGTCAGTATTGCCTTCGATCCAAGGTGACATTGAAATAGCCATCAAAGAGTATTTTAATGAAAATGCGGTTTATCAATTAGACCACTCATTACTTGAAAAATGGGTGGCCAAGTTTGCATCACAGATTAGCGTAAAACAGGATAATCTTGAATTAAGGGTGTTTTAGCAAGCTTGTTTGTGCTTTTTGAGTGAAAAATCAAAGGACAAGCTGAAGAAAAATAACGATAATAGCGAAACAAATTAAGACTGAGGAAAGATAATGTCCATTAAAGATAATACAGTAGTTCAGTTTCACTACACATTGCGTGAAGGTGAAGAGTTAATTGAGACATCGGCAGGTAATGATCCGTTAGCTTATCTACATGGACAAAGTAATATTATTCCTGGTTTACAGGCGGCAATGGAAGGCAAAAGCGCAGGCGACGAGTTTGAAGTCACTGTTGCTGCTGCGGATGCTTATGGTGAACGTAAAGACGATCATCAGCAGCAAGTGCCAGTTAAACACCTACAAGGTGCAAAGCGCTGGAAAGCGGGCATGACTGCGATTGTTCAAACTGATAAAGGTCAACGTCAGGTGACAGTTGTTAAAGCCGGTTTGAAGCATGCAACGGTTGATTTAAATCACCCATTAGCAGGTAAAGACCTTACTTTCTCAGTGGAAGTTGTTGATGTACGTGATGCGACAGAAGATGAAATTGCACATGGACACGCCCACGGTGTGGGTGGACATCACCATTAATTAGCACTCGCTAATGATGTTTGTCAAAAAAGCCTCTTTCAAGAGGCTTTTTTTATGGCTGTAAATGTGGAATTAGCATCACAAGATGATTGTGGATAAAGTGTCCACTTACTCACAAACTTAGAAAAGGTGAATTTTATGAAGCATGATGAAATCGCGCAATGTTTTGAAATTGATTCGGATGGTGAAATTGCTTATCTCCAGTACGAAATGTATAAAAATGCTAAAAGTGAAAAGCAGGTTGTTGATTTTAAAAGCACTTTTGTTCCAGCTGGCTTGAGAGGTAAGGGTATTGCTGAACAATTGGTCAGGACAGGCTTGGGTTGGGCAAAAGAACAAGGATATCAAATTGAAGCAAGCTGTTGGTATGTGGAGAAGTTTTTGAAAAAGAGAGGCTGAGCCGCCTCACATAAATATGAGTATTAGGCGGCAATTAGGGTGATTACAAAGGCATCAAAGCCTTTAATTTCGACATGATAATCTCTTTTTTTATCGCCACGGGTAGCATAAAAGTCAGTAATCTTCTCGAAGGGTTTGGTGATTAAGTTAGATTTTTTGAACATCATAGGCTCAATCGTTTCTTTTGGCGTAACAAAGGGCTCTAACATACGGAAAAAGTGATCACAGAGCATAGCTCTATCTTGTTGGGTATTCACCGCGCCTGGGTGCAAGCTAGCAAATGCGTTGCTTATTTGTTTAATAGCAGGTTGTTTTAGGATACAAATGGCTTTGATTTGATCTTTTCCAACCGGGGTCATCATACCCAGTAAATAAGGATAATGGTGTGCTTCATATTGTTCGTAGGACTTTAACTGCACTTTAACATCTCTAAAAAATGTTTCTGCTAATGCATCCTCAAGATCGGTTTCGCTAGGCAGATTTAACGTGACAAGATTTTGGTTTGTCTGCTGTATTTCCTTAGCTGCTTTAGGTGAGGCTTCTTGGGCAGATTTTTGTGACAATTTTAGCGGTAAATACAGTTTTGCTTTTTGAATAAGGTCGGCATCATCAAAGGGTTTGTTAATAATAAATTTCACACCGCATTGCTTAATGTGTGCAAGGCGTGCCTGGTCTGTTTCTGTGGTAATTAAGCCAACATTCAACTTGAGCATTTGTTTATTAATTTCGGTAAGGAACTCAACGCCAGACATGTTAGGCATATGAAGGTCTGATAACACAAGATCGGGGTGCCAGGACTCTAAAACTTCCAAAGCGTCAGTACCAGAGTCAGCAAGCTTGATTTCTAAGTCCTGAAAGTTTCCTTTTTCGAGCGCTCGTTTAATAATGAGTTGTACAGCACGACTATCGTCAATGATTAGGATCTTCAATATAATTACCTAAGAATTTAAATAATTGAACGTAAGTTCAGTTTTTATTTTTATAATTATTTAGACATAATCGCTCTCAAAACGTTTACAGAGAGATAAATATGCTATTTACGCTTACAGGATTGTACTTTATTATCCAATTAAGTGTACTCTTTCACTTACAAATAAATATTAATCAAATTGATTGTCACCATTTGTAATTCATTTCACTAACGATAGGAGAAAATTATGACAGATACTATTTTGCTCCTAATCCTTGAAGTTGCGGTGATATTGACCTGTGCTCTAGTTTTATACTGCCTGTATATCATTAATGGATTAAAGACAGAAAAAAAAATCCTCGATGTGAGCCTTGAAGATAATGATAAAGAAATACGGTACCTGCTGGATGCGGCCAAGCTGGGCACAAAAAGTGGGAATTGTTTAGCAACAATAGAAGAGTCTTTTGCTAAGTATCGTGGACAAACAAAAATCATGATGCAAAAAATGAAACTTCAGGAGTTGGAGATCAGTCAGTTAGAAGACAAAATAGAGAAATCAGATGCACAAAATACCGCTATGATGAATCACTTCCAAGCTGTAATGAAACAATCTCCTGAATTAGCTAAAAGCATAAAGTCCCCTTTGCTAGAAGCCTCAAAGCAGCATACACAAGAACAAAAAATCGTGTCTGATTTGAAAAGTCAGAAGGTGAGACTCGAGGCAAAAACTAAAGGGTTAGAGCAAAGGCTTAAACAAACCTTAGTGGAAAAAGATTTCATTGAGCAACGGTTTGTAGAATTTGCCGAAGCCGAAGATATGCCTCAAACCGAATCGATAGGCAAGCCTATTCGTTATCAAGGTCGCAGTAATACGACCGTACAATAATGCCTTTGTTTAGAATTTATACGCGTTAAAGACAGGATCAATCAAACTTATATTGAGCTTTGGCTTTCTTTTTAGGTTTATTCCTCTCAAGCTTTAATGGCTCAACCAATGATTCGAGTCCATTAATTTTAACCTCTAATGCTAGCTGTAACCACTCCCCTAACTTCCCTTCAGGCCAGCCCTTATTTTTAAACCAAATCAGGTACTCTTCAGGCACATCAATAATTAGTTTGCCTTGATACTTACCATAAGGCATGACTTCACGGGCGATGTGTACCAAATCTGTTTCTGCGATCATGATATTTTTTACCTTGCTTGAATGAGCCTGTATTGATACGAAAGGATTCTATCAGATGAAGGGATGTGGCATCCAATAATGTATTTAAACAGAATCGTGTTTGCCATTTTCATTCAGAAAAGACGCAGTCAAATGATCACACAGTAATTTTAACTTAGGCGATTGCTGGCGAGCTTTGGGGCTTAGAATCGAGATACAGCAGCCAGACGCCATTGTCTTAAAAGAGCGGATATGTCTTTAGGTTGAAGTAACTATGCCACTCTCGCTACGAACCGATGCTATCAAATGATCACACAGTAATTTTAACTTAGGCGATTGCTGGCGAGCTTTGGGGCTTAGAATCGAGATACAGCAGCCAGACGCCATTGTCTTAAAAGAGCGGATATGTCTTTAGGTTGAAGTAACTAT
>Ga0209395_1003242_pt1 | contig 20399 bp, 17 predicted proteins | sample GOMGulsemesocosm_3_FD_184635 | JGI IMG/M metagenome (GOLD analysis project Ga0209395, IMG submission 184635) | Methane-oxidizing microbial communities from mesocosms in the Gulf of Mexico - GOM9D Gulf of Mexico (SPAdes) (version 2) | ecosystem: Environmental > Aquatic > Marine > Cold seeps... | reverse complement strand
AACTAAGCGATCATAAACAGCTACCTGTGCTTGTTCCATAAAACGTAGCGCTTTAATAGTCAGTAATTCAGGATCACCAGGACCAGCACCAACTAAGGCAACTTCTCCCTTAGAAAACATACTTTTAGCTGGAATTTGGCTGATTAAGGCGCTCATAGCATTAATTACTCGGTTATTTTAATGGCACCAAGATATACCAAAAAGGAATAAAGAACAACAATAAGTAAGTTATTAGTTATAACAGGCAAGTTAATATTTTTGTGAAGACAATAAAAAACCGTCTATGTTAGACGGCTTATAAAATGATCATAAACTTGTTTTTATTGATGTTAATGCATCGTTCCACCGGCTTCATCAAACATTAAACCTTCTAACTGAGTGAAGGCAGCTTCTTGATTGGGTAAATTAAATAACACCATTAAAACAACCCATTTAAGATCATCTACTGAAAACGATTTGCTTTCAATTTGAGTAGCACGATCAATAACCATTTCTCGGGTTTCAGGATTCAATACACCAATTTTCTCAAGGAAGTAGACAAAACCACGGCAATCTTTATCTAGTTTGAGACACTCTAAAGCGGTAAATACACGAATTGAAGCTAACGGCTTGGCTGATAAAGAAGAATATTCACTGCTATTTTGCATGTCAGCTAAGCTTTCTATCCAAGCTAGTGCTTTAAACACCGAATCTTTTTGAAATCCGGCATCAGACAATTCATCGGTTAAGATTTTGTTTTCCATCATCACATCCATCTCACTATGAACATAGTTTTCAAATAACTACATAAGACATTCAAACATTACACACCCTCCTTTGTTCGGATATAACCGCCAGATGATGAAATAATTAGGCCTGATAATTCAAGAGTTAATAATCGCTCTAAAACCTGTTCAATGCTCAAATTACTGCGCTGAGCTATGATATCTACCGGTGTCGTTTCATAACCAATACTGTCTAAGACAGGATCTGGTTTTATGTTATCTACCAAATGAAGTGCTGGTGAATGCTGCTTAGAAATATCCTCTTTAACTATTGTGTACTGAGGATACTCTTCTAAGATATCGGCCACACTTGTTATAAGTTTAGCACCTTGTGAAATTAATTTATGACATCCTGCCACTTTTGGATTATTTATCGATCCTGGCACTGCAAATACATCACGATTTTGCTCCCCAGCTAACCTTGCTGTGATTAACGAACCACTTCGCTGCGCCGCCTCAACGACAACCACACCCAGAGACAAACCACTAACAATACGATTACGACGAGGGAATTGAGGTGCATTCGGTGGCGTATTCGGCCAAAACTCTGAGACCAATAACCCATGCTGCTCAATTTCTTTTGCTAACGTTATGTTGGACTTAGGGTAGATGACATTAAGGCCACTACCTAACACTGCGATGGTCGGTCCGCCGTGAGTTAATGCTCCTTGATGGGCATAGGTGTCTATGCCTGTTGCTAAACCACTGGTAACACAAAAGCCTTCAAGCGTTAATTCTTTGGCTAAGCGCTTAGCAGTTTCCTTGCCTGATATTGTCGCAGCACGGCTTCCGACCATGGCTATTTGTGGTGCGTGTAATAATGCGTTATTGCCCTGGCAAAACAATAACATGGGAGGTGACGCGATTTCTTTTAGCAAGGCAGGATAGTTATCATCAAAATAACTAATGACGGATCTGTTTTTTCCTTCATGCATCCATTGTGCAACACGCTCCAATTTAGCCATGGGAGGTTGGTGAAAAATATTAATTTGTGCGTCATTAAAGCCTAACGACGCTAACTCACCGTTATTTAAATCAAATAAAGAGAAAGGACAGCGATCGATGATGCGCTGTTTAAGGCGATAAACGCCAAGTCTAGGCAGTAAACCTAGTGCTAAAGCTTGAAAAGAACGTTCCATGCTCACTCCTTTAACCTAAAAAGGAGAGAGCATATATTTAAGTCGTTGGATGCATATCCATTTACGGATTAATTAGCTCATCACCTAATCTTACAGGACGTTTTACGTCAATGATTAAAGCATAGCTCAAATTTTCAAAGCTTCTAAAAACCATTAACTTTCCGCGATACACATCAGGCAGTTTTTGTGTTTCATCATTAACAAAATAAGCTTTAAGGCGATCATAAGGTCGATAATTTCCAGAGTTTTTAACAACACCACTAGAATCAATAAACTGAATTTTACCCGGTTTATAGGCGCTAAAAACACTACCTTGTGTTATACCTTGCTTAAGTCCGCCATCAATAATAACGACACTATGTATACCAGACTCACGATAAAGCATAGAAGAGCCTATTACAGAAGAAACAACATGCTTAGGCGCCGCTTTCGGTAAAAAATTAACCGGTAGGTCCCCCTCCCTTAACGGTAATATAACCTGACCATTTCTTACTTCAGCGCTAACATTAGTCAATGTCAGCTGACTAATGTTAGCACTTTCTAAGATGCGTCCTTGAGCAACAAGCCTTAACTCGAGCCCTAACATTTGATTGGTCTTAGGAGATGTGAAGGCACGTCCCTTACTGTAAATACCGTATTTTTTACCTTTCACGAGTTTTTGATTAATAAACACAACATCGGTATTTTTATAAAATAGAGTATCTCTTTCAGAACCCACTAAAACAGGTAAGTCATCATACTCATCTAATGTGACTATTTGTTGATTAGTTAGGTGCTGCTCAATATCTGCCAATGCAATGGTGGGGATAGGGTCAACTTTTCGTGACTTTCGGCCATGACGCGACATGCTTAATTTTGGTTTAACACGCTTAATGACTAATTTAGGCTTACCATCAACCATAATTAGTGTTAGCACATCGCCAGGGTATATCCAGTGAGGATCTGCTATTTGTTTGTTGCGTCCCCACAACTCAGGCCAACGCCACGGAGAATTAAGATATTTACTGGAAATATCCCATAATGTATCCCCTTTAACGACAACATAGGTTTTCGGAGAGTCAGATTTAATTTTCAGTTCATCTGCATTTACACTGCTAAAAACTAAAAAAACAATACTTACTAAAAAGAACCGCCACATGGTTACTTCCTTACGTAGAGAGTAGGAGTACGAACAAATTAATTATGATTTAAACAATCGAATAAAAATATTGCAACAACGATCTCATAATACTGGCAGTTCAATCAGATAAAACTGTCAAAGCGTCGTTGAAATGTTTAAAATAAAAGCATATCACAGATTCACTAGTTACCTACTCATTGATAAGTAGATCGACCGAGAAAATATATGACCATTCTTACAGTACTTCGATTCCCAGATCAGCGTTTACGCACCGTTGCTAAACCTGTAAAAGAAATCACCCAAGAAACGCAAACTATCATCGACGACATGTTAGATACCATGTACGACGAAAATGGTGTTGGTTTAGCCGCTACACAAGTAGATATTCACCAACGTATAGTCGTGATGGATTGTTCTGAAGAACATGACACACCCATTATTATGATTAACCCTGAGATTATCAAAAGTGAAGGGTCAATGATGAATGAAGAAGGTTGCTTATCAGTACCCGGCGTTTATGCGAGTGTGGAGCGTGCTGAGCACGTGACGGCAAGAGCACTAGACCGCGATGGTAAAACCTTTGAGTTTGATGCAAGCGAATTACTCGCGATTTGTGTTCAACACGAACTAGAGCATTTAATGGGCAAAGTCTTTGTTGATCACTTGTCACCATTGAAACGCCAACGCATTACTAAAAAATTAGAAAAAGAAGCTAAATCTTTAGCCCAAAAAGGATCATAGCTTGCAGCCATTGCGTATTATTTTTGCCGGTACTCCTGACTTTGCCGCCAAACACCTTATCTCTCTGATTGAATCGCAGCATGAAATTGTGGCGGTTTACACCAAAGAAGATACCCCTTCAGGCCGTGGTAAAAAACTGCAAGCGAGCGCCGTAAAGACCTTAGCCCTTGAAAATCAACTACCTGTCGTTCAACCTGCCTCTTTACGAACTGAAGATGCACAGCAAACTCTTGCTCAGTTTGATGCTGATTTAATGGTTGTTGTTGCCTACGGACTAATTCTGCCACAAGTGGTTTTAGATACTCCACGATTAGGCTGCATTAATGTGCATGGCTCCCTGTTGCCTAAATGGCGCGGCGCGGCTCCTATTCAACGTGCTATATGGGCAGGTGATCAGCAAAGTGGTGTCACCATTATGCAAATGGATAAAGGACTAGATACAGGGCCAATGCTTTTCAAAGCAAGTCTTGAAATAGCCTCAGACGAAACCAGCGCTACGTTATATGACCGATTAGCCCAATTAGGCCCCACTGCGTTAGTTGAAGCCATTGATTTATTAAGCCAAGACAAGTTGACTGCACAGGTTCAAGATGATGCATTAGCCACCTATGCTCATAAGTTGTCAAAAGAAGAAGCGAAAATAGATTGGAACCAACCCGCTGATCATATTCACCGTTGCATTCGTGCTTTTAATCCTTGGCCAGTATCATATTTTCAGTTAAACGACATGAATGTAAAAGTATGGCAAGCAACGGTTAGCAATGCAGAAACGTCAGAAACTGCAGGCACAGTAATTAGTGCTGATAAAAAAGGCATCGTTGTGGCAACGGCAAAGGGCTCAATAACGTTGCTCAACTTACAATTTCCAGGTAAAAAAGCCATGGCAATTAACGATATATTAAATAGCCGTAAAGCACTGTTTACCCCAGGTAATCAGCTCTAAATCAGCGTTAAGGTAATAAAAGATGAATTTACGTGCCATTGCAGCACAGACGGTTGAAGCAGTATTAGAGCGTGGCGAATCAATGGCCACAGCCCTACCTCATGCACAATCATCACTAGATAACCCTAAAAACAAGGCGTTACTTCAAGAAATCACCTACGGTGTTATGCGTGAGCTTACACAACTAGAGTATTACATTAACTCATTGATGGATAACCCGTTAAAAGGTAAACAACGCATTGTTCACCACCTATTACTTGTAGGTGCTTATCAATTATTGCATATGCGTATTCCGCCTCATGCAGCATTAGGCGAAACAGTGGCGGCTATCGACGATTTAGATCGTCCTAAGTTTAAAAGTTTAGTCAATGGTGTATTAAGAAGTTTGCAACGTGATCATCAAAAACTACTTGATAACATGCCGACCAAAGGGCCTGTCACCTATAATCACCCAAAATGGATTATTAAACGTGCGACCCAAGCGTTTCCAAAGCAATGGCAACAAATTCTTACGGCCAATAATCAACGTTCGCCAATGTGGCTTAGAAACAACGCATCAATGCAAACCCGTGATGAATATCTGGCCCAACTTGAGCTTGCTCAGATACCAGCCGTTAAGGGTGATATCGGTGACAACAGCATTATTTTAGAAAACCCAATGCCGGTATCTTCATTGCCTAACTTTGATCAAGGTGCTTGTTCTGTTCAAGATGGCGCTGCGCAACAAGCTGCTGAAATATTAGGGGCTAAAGATGGTGAGCTCATTCTTGACGCCTGTGCTGCCCCCGGCGGTAAAACATGTCATATCATTGAATTAGCTAAAGATGTAAAGGTTGTTGCTGTTGACTGTGATCAACGAAGACTCGACCGAGTGCAGCAAAACCTTGACCGTATTGGCTTAGATGCAACACTAATTTGTGGTGATGGCACTCAACCTGATACTTGGTGGCAAGGCGAAAAGTTTGATCGCATCTTACTCGATGCTCCTTGTTCAGCAACGGGCGTGATTCGTCGTAATCCAGATATAAAATGGTTACGCCGTGAGAGTGATATCTTGCCACTAGTTTCATTGCAACAAGAAATCATAGATGCATGTTGGTCGCTATTAAAACCAGGCGGCACGCTAGTTTATGCCACTTGTTCAATCTTGCCAGCTGAAAATAGTCAACAGGTGCTTAATTTATTACAGCGCCATGACGACGCAACCCTTATTCCGCTCAATGACAATGACACTCCAACATCACCAGGATGGCAATTATTGCCTGGCGAACACAATGTTGATGGTTTTTATTACGCCAAAATACAAAAACAATAAAAGGTAAGGAAGTCGAGTGAAAATAATTATCTTAGGCGCAGGCCAAGTGGGCGGCAGTCTCGCCGAAAACTTGGTCGGTGAAGACAGTGATATTACCATCGTTGATAGTAACCGCTCTGCGTTAGCTGAGCTTAAAGATAAACTCGACTTACGTGCTGTATACGGTCATGCCTCTCATCCTCAAGTATTGCTTGATGCCGGAGCAGATGACGCAGACCTTGTTATTGCAGTAACCAACTCAGACGAAATCAACATGACAGCCTGTCAGGTTGCTTACTCGCTGTTTAAAGTGCCTACAAAAATAGCGCGTATTCGTAATGAAGATTATTTACGCGTCGCTAAAAAGTTATTCCTTTCTAAGAAAAATTGCCCAAGCGACACGAAAAAAGGTGACAAGAAAGCGGATAAAACACCACCAAACGGTGGCTTTGTTATTGATGAACTCATTTCGCCTGAAACGCTGGTTACGGGCTACATTCGCCGTCTTGTCGATTATCCTGGTGCATTGCAGGTACTACAATTTGCCGAGAGAAAAGTTAGTTTAGTGGCCGTAAAAGCCTATTATGGCGGACCATTAGTCGGGCATGCTTTGTCAGCATTGCGAGAACACATGCCTAATACTGATGCACGTGTAGCCGCTATTTTTAGACAAGGCCGCCCAGTAAGGCCACAGGGTACTACGATTATTGAAGCCGATGATGAAGTCTTCTTTATTGCTGCTACTGGTCACATTCGCGCCGTTATGGGTGAGCTTCAAAAACTAGAAAACCATTACAAACGCATCATGATTGTAGGGGGCGGTAATATTGGAGCCGGCCTTGCTAAGCAACTCGAAAAAAGTCATCAAGTTAAACTTATTGAACGTAATCCAAAACGCGCTGAAGCCCTCTCTCAGCAGTTAAAAGACGCGACAGTTTTTGTGGGTGACGGTGCAGATCATGAGCTACTGAGTGAAGAGCACATAGAACAAACTGATTTATTTATTGCTGTTACCAATGATGATGAAGCGAACATCATGTCATCAATGCTAGCGAAACGTATGGGCGCTAAGAAAGTAATGGTGTTGATTCAGCGCAGCGTTTACGCCGACTTGATGGAAGACACCAATATCGATATCACGATATCACCTCAGCAGATAACAATCTCAGCACTGTTATCGCACGTTAGACGCGGTGATATTAGTAATGTTTATTCGTTACGACGTGGCGCAGCAGAAGCCATTGAAGCCATAGCAAACGGTGATTCGATGACCTCTAAAGTTGTTGGACGCCGAATTATGGATATCAAGCTGCCACCGGGTGCAACGATTGGCGCCATTGTGCGTGATAGTGATGTATTAATTGCCCACGATAAAACTGAAATAAAAACCGGTGATCACGTTATTTTATTCTTAATCGATAAAAAACACATCGGCGATATTGAACGCTTGTTCTCACCTAGTGCCTTTTTCTTATAGCATTAAGCGCAGCCACAACATCCTGAGGCGGCTCACTAAAGCCGCTAAAAGGAATAAAAAGATGCGCACCATAAACCCTTTCCAGCATCTCCATTTGATATAAACACGCCGCCATGGGCCCTGTCACCTGATAACCCGACGGAAATTTATAGGCATTAAAATTAATTTGTACCTGTGAGCTTTTCACTTCACCTTGGGAAATAGCTAGGGCTAGAATATCTCGATGTTCATGAATAATGCGACTGGCTAACCGCGGTGAAAACTGATCTACCAAAGCTTCTAAATCATTAATTTTAATACCGATATAAGATATGTTTCGTTGTTCAAGGGCATAGTTAAAAACGGGAATGTGAACGCGGCTTATATTATTCCATTGTAGAGTCCACTGGCCATAACGATGAAAATATTGCAGTGTTTTTTTATCAAACTTAAGGCTAATAGCTGGTTCAAAGTGCTTAACAATACCAATGACAATTAAGGATAACGCCCCAAGACACAGTATTGAAAACTGCATCGTGAATCCTTGCCATTGGCTTTGACCGATAATGCCAACCAACAACAACACAGCACCAATCACCACAAAAAATTGTTTATAATGCCGCGCTGGTGATTTAATAATTGTTGGTTGAGTCATATTAAATTCACGACTCTAAATTTATGCTTCAATGATTTTTAAAGCAAAATCATCAACTTTCTGCCAATCTGTATATTCAATATCCTGACTAGTATCTGTTACACCGCCGGTAATTTTCATGATGAGGCGAATCATAAATTTATCAAAGAAACCATACTTACTGTACAACAAAGCCCCAGCACAGACGGCTTGGAGTTGTGGCTGCCAAGGCGACAAGGTAAGAAACTTCTTCATATAAGCATTAGTTTCTGGCGTGTTCTTCTCAGGTTTTCGTGCCGTTAAATTAACGCAGAAAAAGCCATTTTTTCGCTGTTCAAGCTGCTGTTTATTTTGTTCAATAAAACGATATAAGGCTTTATTAAGATGCCCGTATCGAATTGAAGCACCAATAACTACCGTAGAATATTCAGTCCAATTTAGCGCTTCACATTGAGCTAACGAAGCTAATTGCACAGACTCCCCCGACGCTTCCATAGTCTTAGCTAAACGCTGGCAGATTTTTAATGTTTGACCATCATGTGTTGAATAAATAAGTAAGGTAGTTGCCATTAGTTTTTCCAAAATACAGGGGTAAATAAGACTAATAAAGTAAAGATCTCTAGGCGTCCAAATAACATCGCAATCACTAAAATCCATTTAGCGGCATCATTAATATCACCATAATGAGCGGCTACTTCTCCCAAACCAGGCCCCAAATTATTTAGGGCCGCTGCTGTTGCACTAAATGCCGAAATATCATCAAGACCAGTGAACAATAGCGCCAACATGCACACCACAAATACAAATGCGTAAGCGGCAAAAAATCCCCAAACAGCATCTACAACGCGATCTGGTAACGCTTTATCACCTAATCTTATGGCATAAATAGCACGAGGGTGAACCAGTCTTTTGAGTTCTCGCGCACCTTGCAAAAAGAGTAAAACCACACGAATCACTTTCATGCCGCCGCCAGTTGAACCAGCACAGCCACCTACAAAAGAGGCAAAAATAAGCAATAACGGTAAGAATAATGGCCAGCCACTAAAGCTTTGCGTACCAAAGCCCGCGGTTGTCGATACAGATACCGCTTGAAATAAAGCATGGTTAAAGGCTTCATCCACAGAGCCATAGATATTTTCACGATATAAAACCGCAAAAACAAGCACCACGAGCCCAAGTTGAAACATATAAAACAAGCGTAATTCAGGATCTTTAAAATAGGACCGCAACATTTGTTTTGGACGAATAATAGCGGCGTAATGGAGACTAAAATTCACCGCAGAGATAAGTAAAAATATTACACAAATCAAGTTGATAAGCGATGAATCAAAATATCCAATGCTTTCATCGTGGGTCGAAAAGCCACCAATCGCGATAGTGGAGAAGCTATGACAAATCGCATCAAATGGCGTCATGCCTGCGCCCCAATACGCTAGTCCACATGAAACAGTTAAAACGAGATAGATGTACCACAATGCTTTGGCTGTTTCGGCAATCCTAGGTGTCATCTTAGAATCTTTCACCGGCCCCGGCGTTTCTGCACGATAAAGCTGCATCCCACCAACACCAAGCATTGGCAGTACAGCGACCGCTAATACAATGATCCCCATTCCGCCTAACCATTGCAGCAAGTGACGGTAAAATAAAATAGCTTTTGGCAGGTGATCCAAGCCAGTAATTACCGTTGCACCAGTGGTGGTGAGGGCTGAAAAAGACTCAAATACACTATCCGTCAAGCTCATATCAGGTTTGTCGGAGAGTAAAAACGGTACTGCCCCTACACTGCCCAGCGCCAACCAAAACATCACAACGACCACAAAGCCATCCCGCACCTTGAGTTCTCGACTAAAGGTTCGATTAGGGTACCAACAAAATAACCCTATGATTACACATACAAAAAATGACTGCACAAAGGCAACACCACCACCATCATCGTAAAATGCCGCAATAAGTGCAGGCACTAACAAAGTGGTACTGAAGATACTAATTAACAGACCTAGAATTCGGATCAGTGAGCGTGTTTGCATAAAATCGAGGGCGTCATTTTAAGTGAGTGATATAAGCGCTAATGTATCATAGCTAATGTTTTAAAAATATCGGTTTATCATTGCACCTTAAACTATGTGCTCATCGTGTACTCATCATAAAAAAATCAGCTTTTACTCATATAAAAATCAATCCATTGCACTAAAATGGGGCCTTAATCAGCAGCTAATAATTTATCAAAGGAATTTATATGTTTGCTGTTAAACCCACCCTTTTTTTAATCATCACCTTAAGCTCCATCCTTTTGAGCAATTTGAGCATTGCCCAAGAAAAAACCATCACGTTAAAAGTGCCAAGTAAACTCACTAAGCAATCACTCAACGTTTTAGTAACGCTACCTGCGGATTACGAAAAAGAACCCTCTAAACACTATCCAGTACTTTATACAACAGCGAGTCAGCGACGATTGTCTATCATCACACAACAAGTCGATTGGATGAGCCACGTTAGCTTTGGTCCCTTGGTTCCTATGATTGTGGTGAGGTTACCTTATGTTCAGAATCCTAACGAGGTTCAGAATAAGAACACACAGGCTTCAGGACTTAATACGGCGCTAACGGCCGAGGTATTAATTCAGGATATTTTTCCACTGATCAAAAGAAACTATCGCGTGCAGCCTTTTAGAATCTTGGAAGGGTATTCAACCAATGCCAATTTACCACTCAATATTTTGGCGCAGTTCCCCAACTTATTTAATGCCTACATCAGCATTAACCCAGCTTGGGTGTTAGATAAGAGTCAATTACTGGAAAAACTAGAGTCACAATTATCAACAGGACAATTAACACATCGCTGCCTCTATGTCTCGTTAGGTAATTTTTCACAAAATAAAGAAGATTTTTTCAAGTTTAAAAAACTCGTCGCTGACACAAACAGTGGTTTGGTCGCATCACTAGATGACCAACGCCACATTAACTATTACACAGCGCCTATGTCTTTATTGCCTAAAGCACTGGAAGGAGTATTTAGCGATATGCATCCACAAAACATGGATCAGTTTGAACAAGGAGGTGTAAAGGCGGTAAACAAATATTATGACCAACTGGCTTTAAAGTATGGCTACTCTTTATCACCGACCAATACCTTGCTCGACTTAAGTGATTATTACTCAGCACGAAACAACGCTACGGCTCAAATCGACACTTTAAAGCATATCCTATCTTTAAAACCTGACCACATTTTTTATCACATCACGCTGGCTAATGCCTTATTGAAGAATAAACAGCGGGAAAAATATCAACGAGTATTGGATCGCGCGAAAGAATTAGCGTTATCAAGCAAAAATCAAGAAGCCTTAGCCCACATTAACAACATCATTAATCGTAATAAATTACCGTCATCTTAAGTTAAATCTGCCAGCAATGGCGCTGCAATAGTTAATCGACGAATGCCAAATCACGTATTTTTCGACTTAACGTATCGCTGAGAAAAAGTTGCTGCTTAGGGTCAATGTCGGTCATAAGCAGCGAAGCTTCGTCGTAATTTCCAACAATAGTGAGTTGATCTGTAGCTAACTCAAACTGCCAAATATTCTTCGATTTATCCTGAAAATAAAGTTTTCCTTCACGTTCAAAAAAACGCCACTGCAATTTTAACGCTTTGGTTTTTTCTAAGGGTGACACTGTTACCTTTTCATTTGAGATTACAATACTTTGTAAATACCCTTCGGGACTATTAGTGACATAAAAATCATCGCTAATCCATTGCGCCCATTGCGTAGGCATGTTCACAATCACTTTAATTGAGCCATCCCTTACATTAACTGATATCAATTGCTGATTATCAGCCAGGCCAGTGGCCATCAACAGCGAATGCTCATCATTATTCGACCTAATCCATTGATAAATTTCTTGCACCGGTTTGGCTGTTGCAACTTTAGTAACATCACCATTAACGTTGATAATGGACAGTTCACCATGACTAACAACGGCAACGTCTTCTCCATTGGCAGACCAAACATACGACTGCACACCATGATGACCATTAGTCACTTGCCTAAGTTGATCTTTTTCTTGCAGCCAAAGTTGAGCCACACCAGAACGATTAGAAATAAAGGAATATTCATCATGAAGCGGACGATAACTACCACTATAATCAGCGTAAATAGAACGTGATAATGTTTTATTTGAATGGTTTTTAAGAAAAGCTCGCTGGCTAACATCCCAGTCATCGCGTCCTAACTCGATCAGTAATCGGTCATCATAATTAAGCACGTTATATAAAGAGTCTTTACTTGGTAATGCTAACTCACCGCGCTGCCCAGCAGGGGTGAACCAATTAATCACCTGCTCGCTTGCCATATAAACCTTCGCTGCGTCATGCCAATAAGGCTGAGATTGCGCTAACACTTTAGCAATGCTCCAACGATGTTGCAGCACTAAACGGTGTTGGTCTAGCGTCGCTATATTCAAATAAAACTGGTTATTTTGTTGGGATACGACGGCGATATACTGATTGAAAGCATTAACTTTTAAGCTTACGACCTTACCCAATGAATGATTTACAGCGATGTTTTGTGAATTACTAAGATTACGCATTACTAACTGAGCGGCCTCATCGTTTACTTGATGCAAGTAGAGCAATGTGGAGCCATCAATGGATTGAGCATTAAACTTAAAGCCTTTGTCACACGCTAAAACAACGTCACTGCTCATTGACTCAATCGTTAATGCCACAATATTGGAGCATTTAGTATTATTCTCCTTGTGCATGACGGTGCTATAAAATAACGTCTTATTGTCCTGACTAACGTTTAATTCACCATAAAACCACTGTCGCTGAGCGACCTTTTTAATTCTGTTCGACACTAAATTTTTAGCCATCAATTGCTGATGATTAGGCTTATCCCCTTGAATAAAATATAAAGTATCACTGACAATGACACCGCCATATTGCGGTTGTTCATCACTGGTGATCATGGTGATATGTGACAAGGAGGGAGTTTGTTGCTTACCCGCTATAAAATAAAATAGAGTGCCTATAATCCCAGCCGTAAAAAGCATAATTAACGTAGTTTTAAGTCTAAGTAAAAGATTAACAGGCAAGTTCGCGGGTTGTGCTTTATCGGAAATAGTCGCTACAAGGCTATATCCCAATTTGGGATGAGTTTTGATGACCGACTGCTGCTTGGCATCATCGTTAAAGGTTTTTCTAAGCTGAGCAATACACCGCTGTAGGGCATTGGGCGCCACAACGATATCACCCCAAACCTCATCCAATAATTGCTGCTGCGTAACAACACCACCATTGGCAACCACCAGCACTCTCAGTACAGACATGGCACGTGGCTCAACGGAACGCACTTGATGAACAACTTCCACCTCGCCTCGTTTCCAATCCACTTTATGATTGTTTATCCAATGATATGCCATGTAAATCCTACTTGCTGGTATTCGTATTAATTAAGGCTGTTTAAGCAACAAGATTCTTGCTTGAAAATAGTCTGGAAAGTGACGGTAGCTTTCAATGTAATCATTCCAATTATAAAAATAGCCCCCTAAATAATCTAACTGATAATGATTATTTTCAAACGCACCACCTGTGTCAGCTAGCACCACCAGTCTATTTTCTCCCCCCTTACTGAGCATAATGAGTTTGCCTAACCCCAAATAGGATAAATCTCCGGCCACAGTCACCATGGGTTTAATTGGGATTTTGTAGCTAGCATCTTTTCCATACCCCAAAACACCATGGGTTTTCTTAAAATACCAATAACGTTTTTGCTGCTGCTTTCTTAAAGCGCGATCATAGCCAATGCCATTATTTCTATCGACATTATAAAAAGTGGGAGCCTGTCCCTTCTCACCTTCAATCATCACAGTACCTTGCATTAACGTATCTTCAAGGGCATCACGTGATAACCAAATCATCGGTTTAGCCAACTTTAGTTTATCTAATACGCCAGTTAACACGTGTTGCTTGGTATAACGATAACGCGTTATTTGATCACGTTTGGCATCAGCCTGCTCTAGCGTTAACGATTGCTCATCAAACGGAACCTGATAAAGTGCATAAGGTGAGTCGGGAGTTTTAATCGCACTTCCCTGCGCTTTTTTAATATAATATTTGGTAAGCAGTAATTCATCGTCAGGGATTTTCTGAAGCAGCGGTTTATTTTTCTCAAATTTAGCAGACTGTTGCTTATTCGGTCGCCAACGAATGACATCAAAGTGACGGTTAATAAAGTCCATATTTTGTAATCTAGAAGGCCGCCCCGCTAGAGTATCTTCTTGTTCTACTTTACAAATAAAAGATAACGTTGCTTTAACTCGTGTTAAGTCACCGTTAAATGAAGACGTAATACCCGCATGGTTAACGGCCTTGTCATAGCTCGCACCTTTATTCAAATAATCTAAAGTACCATTAGCTACCAAGCATAAATCCTGAGGATTAGACGCCGTCATCTTGCCTTTAATAAGCTCTGTTTCTGGCGTGAAATATGTTTGTGACGCCTGTGTGGCAGAGGCATTAAAAATCAAAAACATACCTGCTAATACATACATTCTCATACGCTAAAATCTCACCTTATTCTCTGCGGTTTACCTAATTCGCCTAGTATGTCAAAGTGAGCCAGCATTACAAACTTACCAACCTAAAAATAGAACAATAAGACAACAAAGCACAATGAAAGGTAATAAAAGTCAGAGGGATGTAGTGGCAATGAAACCACTAAACAAATTGAAACTTAAGTACAGTGACTGGTTGTCACAAGAACGAACAACCGAGTTATTTTATCGCGGCCTAAGTATTAAACCGCATCATTAAAGGCTAAAAACTGTCGCACTTGTGCAATAACTTGAGTGCGATAGTCCTCTATTTCAAAAAATAGTTCATGCCTTGCGCCTGAAATTTTAACCTTAGTCACCAAATCACTTGGCATATTAGCCACAAACGCATCTTGTGCAGCGTTGTCGACAATGGTGTCGGCTCCTGCTTGCAATAACAGGGTAGGAATAGTAATTTTTCCAGCTTCTTCAATGCATTGAGTACAGGCAATTAATGATGTCTGTAACCAATGATAGGTCGGAGAACCAAGTTGTAGCTGAGGATTATCTTGATAAATTTTTCTGAAATTTGAATAATGCACTTCATCTTGGGTCAGCTCATTAATTTCAAATGCTACCTCTTCATAAGGTTTACCACCCAAAACAAAACTAGACTCACGTTGTAACAATCTATCAGTCATGGAAGCTGCATTTGTGATTTGCTCGACAATAAACTGTGGTGCTGGCAATAAAATACCATGCATGGGACTCGCTAGAATCATCTTTTCAATATTGTTAGGTTTGGTTTGCACATAACGCGTTGCAATTGTGCCCCCCATCGAATGACCGAGTATCACATGATGACTATGCATGCCTGGAGTCACAACAGAGTCAATAAAAAGAGTTAAATCATCAATATAATAAGAAAAGTCTTCTACATGTCCTTTGTGATGATGGCTGAGCAGTCGTTGTGATAGCCCCTGACCACGATGATCAAGCATATAAATGCTATAACCTAATTGATAAAATTCATTAATAAGAGATTGGTATTTAAGATAGCTTTCCGTTCGCCCGTTCACCATAATCATCGCTGGCGATTCATGTGGCTGCACCATTGCACAATAATGAATCGTAATATTATTAGTGCCTTGCAACGTACTTTGCTGTAAATTTCCTAACCAATGACTCATCGTTTATCCACACAAAAACTAGAATAGGTATGATGCCAGAACATGGACACTAGCCACAAGTACGATTACGCTAACGAGCAATTATGCAGCGTGACAGACATCCCCTACCTTACGTTTGAACAAGGCGATATTCCTTGTTTATTTATTCATGCCAATGGCTATCCTAGTGCCTGTTATAAGCCGTTATTACAACAACTTAATGGATACGATGTTATTGCTCCACTGAGCCGTCCTTGTTGGGATAAACAAGATCCTAACGGCACTAATCAATGGTTAGTACTTGCCGATGATTTGGTTCGGTTTGCAACCGCAAGATATCAAGAGACACAAAGACCCTTTCACTGTGTTAGCCATTCAATGGGCGCCATTATTTTATTAATGGCCATTGAACGTGCGCCACATTTGTTTGATAAAATAGTCTTTATTGATCCTATATTCTTGCCATCGCCACTCATTCAGTTGTTAAAGTTTACGCCAGAGCAGCTCACCAAGCGTTCTAAAATAGTCACCAAAACATTGTCTAGACCAAGCCAGTGGGACTGTTTACAAGAAGCTTTTGATTTTCATCGGCCAAAGCGCGCATTTCAAGCACTGCCCGATCAGGCTTTATGGCAATATATTGTCGGCGGAACTAAAGCGGTCAAAAATCAATGGCACTTGCGCTATGACAAACGTTGGGAGGCTTGGTTTTATCATCACCTGCCTCAACCATGGCCAATGCTGAGAAAGCTTACCAAGCCGACGCTTGGGATCCGCGCCGAAAACTCAGAATTTCTAACGTCAAAATGTTGGAATAAATGGCAAAAAATACAACCACACGACACCTTCATTGAGTTTCAGGGGCAGCACCATTTACTGCCAATGGAAGCCCCTCGTGATGTTGCCCATGCTATTCTAGATTTTCTTGAGTAACTGACGTAGCAATCGTTGCAACTGCTGCACATGCTCTGACGTTATTGGCGCGGTTTGTTGGTATTTAATTTTATTATAAAAATCAGTAAACGATTTAATTTCTTCAGACACAGCAGGTTTACACTCAATAATTTGATCGCAAAATACACTAGGACTCACATGAAGGCTGCGCTTTATATCATGTCTTTCCATTTGCTTTATTAAGGTTAAATAAACCCGTTCAAAACGCTGCGCCGAGGTAGCCCTTTGCCACTTAAATCCGCTTTGCCACCACAACATCAAGCCAATCAATAACAAAACGCCGATCGTAAAGCTCATAATCTTAAAGCTGCTCAGTTTTCCTAATAACATCTCTAACAATTTTTGCTGCTTTTCATCATTGTACTGAACAACCCAACGGCTCCAATAAAACTCAACATTCGCTAAAGAGAGTCGTAGGCTATTAAGCCAAGGCGTATCTCGGTAACGTATTAAACTAAACCGGTTACCGCCAAAAAATGGTTCATCTTTTGCGTCATCTAACGTTGAAATCACTCGAGACGGATGAATACTCGCCGTGGGGTCCACTCTTAACCAGCCAGCTCCCTCAACCCAAATTTCATTCCATGCATGAGCATCATATTGATAAACATTAAGATAACCTATTTCTTCGTTCCATTCCCCGCCTTGATAACCAGTAACCACGCGCGATGGAATACCTGCATAACGCATGATTAAGGCAAAAGCACTAGCATAGTGAGAACAGAAACCTTGGCGTGTATCAAACATAAAGTCATCGACACTATTGTCACCTAACAAGGGAGGATTAAGCGTATAGAAAAAGGGTTGCTGATTAAAATATTGCAGCACAAATTGAGCAAACTTTTTATTATCGGCATGCTTAATACGCTGCTTGTCGACCCATTGTTTAGTCCGCTCATTGCCACTTTGTGGCCGCTGCAAATTTTTTCTCTGCTGGGCATCAGACAAGGATAACTTACTAGCTAGATAAGGATAACTTGTAACTTGATAGGCCGTTGTAGAGACAACAGGAGTATTATATTTCATAGTAAAGTCAGAAAGTTGCTTAACTTCACCATCCTTACTCGTGGCAATATTTAATCCAAACAACCAGCGCTGATTACTTGGTTTTGCAATCACTTTATAGCTCACACTGGGTTCGTTGGATAAGTCAGGCCAACTAATATCACTCTCATAAGGGCGCCAGCGAGGTTGCTTAATTTGCTGCTGCCATTGACGCCCATCAAATTTATCCAAGACTAGAGCGCGCCAATAACGCTGCGCAGGTGGTATAACGTCATCGTCAAAAACAACACTAAAGGCTAAAGCATCACTGCCCCTTAACTGCGCAATATCTCCCGGAGACATATTTTCCGACAAACCTGTTGTTGCGCCACCAGCAAATGACATCGACCATAATGGTCCTAATTGCGGCATAATAAAAAACAAACTAATGGTTAGAGGCAGTGACAAGGCACCAATTTTTATCGCTGTTTTTATCTGAGCTAGCCACGTTAGATCCGGCGCATTAAGCGCCACTAAAATGCTTAACTGCAAAATAACTAATATGACTGCCACCAGCGTTGTCATTAAGCTTTCACTGAAAATAAACACAATGGCGATGGTTATAAAGCCAACACCAACCAGCACCAACACATCTTTAAACTTTCGTAACTCAATGAATTTTAACCCATAAGCCAATAACAATAAGTTAACCATGTTTTCTAACATGCCACTATCTAGGCTAGACATAACCAACATGCCAATAGCCGTAATGGTGAGTGCGTAATGAGCCACTTTATTAAACACACTGACCTTGCCCACCACATAAAGCCATCGCCAGCCGATAACCACACCACTAAAGGGCAAAATCCACCAAGGGATCTCTCCCATCAACATCATTAAGCTAATAAAATATGCCGCCATCATCCACATGACAACATGACGGTTAACTAACCATGCACTAGTCATAAGATTTTCCATAATTTGCTAATAATGTTAATGCCCCATGGCGTTGAGTATTGCCTTGAGCAACGCTTAAAACATGTTGATTTAATCGCAGACCATAGGGCTGATTTTGGCTAGCAAAGTGATTAACTAGATAGCTTAAATGACTAATTTTTTGCTCCAACTCAATCGCATCAATATCATTAATATCTAGCCATTGTGGCTCTCCCATAGTTTGCTCAAACTGTTTACTTAACAACCCCTTACCTTGAGCAAGCTGCTTCCACGCAACGCGCTTTAATGACTCTCCTTCTCGATAAGGCGCTAGCCCAGAAAAACTATCACCACTAACCGTTCGCCGCGAAGAATGCGCGCCATCACTTTGCTCAATAGCCGTTAGTTTTTCCGTATAAGACAAGGACGCAGGAAACACCACAATATCTTGTTCGAACTCTAAATTAGCCCACGCTTTAAATAGACCTAAAGGATATTGACTGGCAATGATCAGGCGTGGCAACCGATGCGTCCCTCTTGTGTGCTCACCCAGTGTTAAAGAAACACTTTTTTGATACTCAATAGAGCTCACTTCTAATAGGGGTTCGTTTTTATAATTGAGCGTCACGCCATGTTTTATATCGCTGCAACTTAAATGGCATTGCACACTAAGCAGCTGCCCAGCCACATATTCTTGGCGCATCGTTGGCCGAATCAAAATGCCAGCCATATTTTGATAACACAGCAACATGGTGGTCATAAACAATGAAAAACAAAAACTGCTTAGTAAAATCACCAAGTTATTTTGATAATTCACGCCAAGCACAAACAACAATACGTTTAACAAACCAAAACTAGCACCAAACTTGCTGGGCAGAATAAAGATATTACGCCGATGTAATCGCACCTCATCAACCACAGGCAGTCGCCGCTTAAGCCATGTTAACCAACGTTTCTGTAGTTGTTTTTTCATCATCAGTTACGCCAACGGGTTAACGCTATGAAGCAGTTGTTCACTCAACCCCTGCGAATGACCATGATTACCACCGCGCAAACGATGTTCACACACCGATGGCAACACCGCCTGAACATCTTCGGGCAGCACATAATCCCGCCCTTCAATATAAGCCCATGCTTTGCTCGCCGCTAACAAAGCTCTGGTAGCGCGCGGTGATAACGCTTGTACATAATGATTATTGGCCCGAGTTTCACCCACCAATCGAAGAATATAATCGATGACAGCGTCAGAGGCTGTTACTTGACTGGCTTTCTCTTGAATATCCACTAACGCGGGTAAATCAATCACTTCTGGTTGTTTATTAATTTGAATAGTTTGTTGCAGCATGGCTTTTTCAGCGTCAGCATTTGGAAAACCAATAGTAACGCGCATCAAAAATCGATCGAGCTGTGAATCAGGTAATTCAAAGGTACCGGAATGCTCTAGAGGGTTTTGAGTGGCAATAACAAAAAAAGGCTGCGGCAATGTATACGTATTACTATCAATGCTCACTTGCCCTTCAGCCATAGCTTCTAATAAAGCACTTTGTGTTTTTGGACTCGCACGATTAATCTCATCACCCAGCACGAGTTGACTAAAAATAGGGCCTTTATGAAAAGTAAACTCATGGTTTTCTTGGTTAAATATAGATACACCTAATAAATCAGCTGGCAACATATCACTGGTAAATTGCACCCTCTGATAAGACAACCCTAAACTTTGCGCTAGGCTATTGGC
>Ga0209395_1003240_pt1 | contig 20403 bp, 18 predicted proteins | sample GOMGulsemesocosm_3_FD_184635 | JGI IMG/M metagenome (GOLD analysis project Ga0209395, IMG submission 184635) | Methane-oxidizing microbial communities from mesocosms in the Gulf of Mexico - GOM9D Gulf of Mexico (SPAdes) (version 2) | ecosystem: Environmental > Aquatic > Marine > Cold seeps... | reverse complement strand
GCATTAGTTTTTTGGTCCGGTGGTAAAATTAACAAATTATCCCTTGATAGCCAAAAAGCAAAAGTCATTGAGTTTCACGTTAAAACCGAAAAGACTATTCAAAAAGCTGTACGCTTTGCACAAGACTTAGACCAACAAAGCTTTGATACTAAGATGTTGCGTGATGCTAAAGTTTCACCAAATGGTAAAAAAGTTGTCTTTGAATCAATGGGACACCTTTATACCAAAACACTACCAAACGGCAAACCTAAACGCTTAACCAAACAAAAGAGCCAATTTGAATTAAACCCAAGTTTCTCTCGCGATGGTAAGAAAATTGTTTATGTTAGCTGGGATGATAAAAACTTAGGTCAAGTTCGTGTAGTGTCTAGTCGTGGCGGTAAAGGTAAAACTATTACTCGCGAGCCAGGAAAATATGTCGAGCCAAGCTTCTCGCCTGACGGTAAAACTGTTGTTTATCGTAAAGTAAGCGGTGGCTATATTACCGACCCAACTTGGGGCTTAAATTCAGGTATTTATGCAGTATCTGCTAAGGGTGGCAATGCAAAGTTAATCACTGAAAATGGTGTACAGCCACACTTTGGCGCACAGAACGATAGAATTTTTGTTACCCGTGGTGGTAAAACCCCACATATCTCACGCATCGATCTTGATGGTCAGAATGATACCAAGTTATACCAAGGTAAATTTGCTTCTGAATATCGAGTTTCACCAGATGGTAAACATTTAGCATTTGCTGAGCGTTTCAAAGTATTTGTAACCCCATTTGTTGAACGTGGTGATGTTATCGACATTGGCCCTAAGGCTACAAATCTACCGGTAGAGCAATTGTCTATGCGTGCTGGTGAAGGCATTAATTGGAATGGTAAATCTAACGAACTTTATTGGAGCTTAGGAGCTGATTTATACCAAGCTTCTGTAACAGGCCTTTTTGATATTAAAAGTGATAGTAGCAAAAAATCTGATGATAAAGACGATAAGGCTGTCTCTGAAACAAAAGCCAAAGTAACTAACTTAAGCTATAAACAGAAAGTTGATATTCCATCGGGTCGTGTTGCCTTTGTTGGCGGCAAGGTTATTACTATGGAAGGTGAACAAGTTATTGAAAATGGTGTAGTACTGGTTGAAGGTAATAAGATCAAAGCTGTTGGTAGCAAATCGCAAGTAAAAATTCCAAGTGATACTAAGATTATTGATATATCCGGAAAAACAGTAATGCCAGGTTTAATCGATGCTCATGCCCATGGCTCACAAGGCAGTAACGAAATTATTCCACAGCAAAACTGGAAAAACTATGCTGGTTTATCATTAGGTGTAACAACTATTCATGACCCGTCGAATGATACCACTGAATTTTTTGCTGCTAGTGAAATGCAAAAAGCAGGTAAAATTGTCGCCTCACGTTTATTCTCAACAGGTACTATTTTATACGGTGCGACAATTCCAGGTTACACCTCACACGTTGATAACCTAGATGATGCTAAATTCCATGTTGAGCGTTTAAAATCAGCAGGGGCGTTTAGTGTAAAAAGTTATAACCAACCACGTCGTAATCAACGCCAGCAATTTATTCAAGCAGCGCGTGAATTAGAAATGATGGTAGTTCCAGAGGGCGGCTCGTTATTACAGCATAACCTAACTATGGTTGTTGATGGTCATACAACTTTAGAGCACTCAATCTCTACGGCTAAAATTTATGATGATATCAAACAGTTATGGTCGCAATCAGAAATGGCATACACGCCAACCATGGGGGTTGCTTATGGCGGTATTTCAGGTGAGAATTTTTGGTACGATACTACGAATGTTTGGCAGCATCCGCGTTTAAGTATGTATGTACCGAGTGAGTTTTTAGATCCACGCTCTATGCGTCGTCCAAAAGCTCCTCATCATCACTACAACCATTTAAATGTCGCTAAAGTAGCGAAAGAAATGCAAGATTTAGGCGTAGAAGTTAACGCTGGTGGTCATGGTCAACGTGAAGGTTTAGCGATGCATTGGGAAATGTGGATGATGGCACAAGGTGGTATGACACCGCTACAAGCCATTCGTACCGCAACTATATCTCCAGCAAAATCCTTAGGCTTGGATAAAGATCTTGGCTCATTAACTGTAGGTAAACTTGCAGATATGATTGTTGTTGATGGCGATGTAGCTAAAGACATTCGCTTAAGTGATCGCGTAACTTATACTATGATCAATGGCCGTCTCTATAACGCAGAAACGATGAATGAAGTCGGTAATTATGATAACAAGCGTGAGAAATTCTATTTTGAAGAGAAATAGTTTAACTTAGGTACACAGTCTTGATTGAATACCTTTGTTAGGACTGAAATAAACAAAGTGTAAAATCAAAGCCAGCAAGCTACCTTGCTGGCTTTTTGTTTCAGATCTCACTAGAGGCTCAGCTTCACTAGTGAAATTAATGGCTATGAAATTTTAAAAGGAAGTAATAAATGAGAAAGAGCTTACAAGAAAAGATCATTAAGGTGTGTGATCAAAAAATTGCACAAAAGGGCGCAAATGTTGGTTTATCATTCTATGCTTTTTTTGCTAATAAAAATGATGAACCTGAATTACTGATGGAAGCAGCGACTTGGTGGATTAGTACACATAAATTGGATCACTTTGAAAAAGCAGTGAAAATCAAAGAAATGATTACCACTGAACACTGATTGTTTAAAGCTCGATGATTTTTCAATAAGCAGCTTTAGTAAGGTAAAGTGAAAAAAAATGGCTGAGAGTTAATTCAACAGTCGACTATTTACCCCGTTAGGTTATACTGCCGCGCTTAAACCAAGTATATTCAATTAGCGGAGACAATAATGCACGATCTTTATTACAAAGGACGCATCCATACTAGACATAACCACATAACAACTGGTTATAACACTAAACGTACCGCTAAGCTTGGCAGTGAAAAACATCCATTAATGTTAGTGGTCACAAGTGAAGAAAGAAAAACAGAAATTGCTGTGATTGTAAGCGAGAATGAATTATTTGCTGAAATTACAGTAGACAGTGCCGCTGATGAAAATATCAAAGATCTTGATGGTCTATTAAACAAGCCAACAACGACTCGCTTTGATAAAACACCAAATCGTAATGATCCTTGCTCTTGTGGGAGCGGTAAAAAATACAAAAAGTGTTGCGCTTAATACTTTATTAATCTGACACCTTTATTTAAAGTGGTACTGTTCTTTTAACAAATAGCATTTAAGCAGTATCACTTTACTCATCTCCATCACTAAAAGCTTCCATCCTCCAACATTCAGCTACAAAATACTACAGTTAATCCTGTTGATTATACCTACACTAATCGACTGATTTTTAGCATAAAAGCGTGTTTTTCAAACGCATTTTTTATTGCTTTAAAAATATGGGAAATTGTTACATTAATTAAGCTAATAATCACGCTTAAAGCTAGTAATCTGCTTCACTTTAGATTAAGTTTGCCTCCCTAATTTACTACAGTTAACAAGAGCGCCTTATGTTAGAAAATACTCTCCCTCAACTCGAACAGCTGATTGAACAAGTGATTGAAAAAAACAACCAGTTAAAACAACAAGTGTCTGAACTAGAGCAGCAAAAATCAGTACTTGCAGACGAAAATGAAATGCTACAACTTGAAGCACTCGAAGGTGAAGAAAAGCAAAAGCAAACCAGTGATGTATTAACCGGCTTATTAAGCAAATTGCAAAGTGTGCAAGAGGTTAATTAACAAATGAATGATGAAGACGCTCAAAGTATCAGCATTGAACTTATGGGCAAGAAACACCAGTTTATTTGCTCGGCTGAACAGTCAGCGGATTTACATAAAGCAGCAGATAAACTTGCACTCATGTGTGATGATATCAAAAAGAAATCTGGAAGCGTTAATAGCGAGCGTGCTTTATTAGTTGCTGCCATTAATTTAAGTTATTCGCTATTAATGGCAAATAATGAGATTAATAGCTATCAGCTAGGACAAGACGCACTGATTTCAACCTTGAAAAGCGCGTTATAAATACTTTCTTTTTCAATCTCTGTTTTTTAGTGTTGCCATTTTTGTTAGCCCGTTAATACAATAACGGGCTGATTTGTGGCAATATAATTTAACTCAACTCACCACGTAAACTAGTTTCCATCTGCAAGCATATTTCTTTGTAGCTTAAATCTTTACTCAATAGATAATGTAGTTTGGTTAGTGTGGCTTCTAATGTCATATCGTGTCCACTGATAACACCTGCTTCACTTAGCGCATTACCCGTAGCATAACCCGACATATTTACCGTGCCCTTAATGCATTGGCTACAGTTGACTACCACAATACCTTGCTCTTTTGCTTTTGTTAAACAAGAGAGAAGTGCTTTGTCTTGTGGGGCATTACCAACACCGTAACTTCTCAGGATTAGTGCTTTTACCGGTTGCTTAATCACATTTTCAATGACTTCGCTGCTTATGCCTGGGTATAGATGTACAACGCCAACAGGTTGAGGCGTAATAGTTGATAGTTGCAGCGGCTCAATGAATTCAGACTCAGCTGAAAGTTTTCCTGCACCTAACTGGATATTGATACCCGCTTCGAGTAATACCGGCATATTTGGTGAATCAAAGGCATTGAAGCCATCTGCATAAGCTTTTATACAGCGATTACCGCGGTAAAGTTTATTATTAAAAAATAGGCTAACTTCACAAATTGGATAATTGGCAGCAATATATAAAGCATTTAATACATTGACTTGTCCGTCAGAGCGTAGCTGACTTAATGGAATTTGAGAGCCAGTAACTATCACTGGTTTACTTAAATTCTCAAACATAAAAGATAGTGCTGAGCTGGTATATGCCATGGTATCTGTACCATGTAAAACCACAAAACCATCATAGTCGTCATAATTAGCTTTGATATCATCAGCAATGCGCTGCCAATCACTTGGTGTCATATTGGATGAATCAATTAATGGGTGATATTCACTAATGGTGAACTCTGGCATTTCACTACGATGAAATTCAGGTAATGCATTGATTGAGTCTGTTAAATGCCCTTTGGCAGGCACAAAACCTTGGGTGCTTTGCATCATACCGATCGTACCGCCTGTGTAGGCAACGTAAATTCTTTTCTTCGTCATAATTTTAAATGCTTTTATAAATTTTTATAGTCAACAATATTATATCTTAGCTTGATGGAAACTGGCTATAGCGAGCTGTAGATCAATTTGTTAATTGAACAAAGGCTATTGTATTGTTTGAGTGGGTTAAGGAAGGTAATGGCAGTTGAGCTTTTAGTATAAATTCAAAATTATAGATATAAAAAAGGCAGCTATTGATAATAACTGCCTTTTCAGGATTTGAGCTTTTGTTTGCTTATAACAGTAGCTAGTGCTTAGTTAGCGCTACAAGCAACACATAAAGTGTAGCGACCTTGAGGATCGTTAAACTGGTTAATTTGAGATAGCTCTGCTTTCATCATGTTTATAAATTGAGAAAGTGGTTTATTGCTAACAGCATTTGTCGCTAAATCAATAGTACTATGCTCTTGATTAGCACTAAACATACTCACTAATGTTGCCGATTTACCTAAAAGTTGTTGCATCATTTTGTTGCGAGAAGATTGCTCTTTTTCAATAAGCAGGGTTTCATATTGCTCAAGTTTTGCAAGATTTGCAGCAGCAACAACTGCGTCAGTTAAATTACCTAGCTCATCAACTAAACCAAGCTCTTTTGCTTTTTTACCTGACCAAACACGACCTTGTGCAACAGCGTCAACTTGCTCTAAAGTCATATTACGGTTGCTAGCAACAAGTTGGATAAACTCTTGATAACCTCTGTTGATAGATAATTGAAATAAGTTAGCCATACCAGGGGTAAGCGCTTGGGTTGGGCCAAACCCGGCTATGTCGGTTGTACCTACACCATCAGTGTGAATACCAATTTTGCTTAATGATTTTTCAAAGGTCATCATCATGCCAAAGATACCAATAGAGCCAGTAATTGTTGATGGTGCTGCATAAATGGCATCTGCTGGTGCTGAAATCCAATAACCACCTGAAGCAGCATAAGTTCCCATTGAAGCAACAACGGGCTTGCCAGCTTCTTTCAGTAACTCAACTTCTTGACGAATGATTTCAGAAGCATAAGCACTACCACCAGGGCTATCTACACGTAGAACAACTGCTTTTACATTATCGTTGTTTCGCGCTTTACGAAGAAGTTTAGCTGTTGAATCACCGCCAATAGTACCTGGTTTTTGAGTACCATCTAAAATAGTACCTTTGGCAACTATAATAGCGACTTTATCGTTGCTCATTTCATTAAGCTCGCTCGAATCGTCTAATGGTGAACTAGTCGCATCAATATAATTCTTATAACCAATGTGAGAATAGCTGTCGCCTTTTTTGTTTTCGCCGACAATATTCATTAGTTCAGCACGCATTTCTTGACGTGTTTTTAATTGGTCAACCCAATTATTGTTAAGGGCATAGTTTGCAAAGCTACTGTCAGCCTGACTAAATTTTGCAACTAAATCATCAATATTCTCATCAAAGTTCTCAACACCAAAACCACGACGTTTAGCAACATCTTCTTTATATTGCAGCCATAAGTCAGCTAACCAAAGCTTATTAGCTTCTTTAGCAGCATCTGACATATCGTCACGGATAAAAGGTTCTACTGCTGATTTGAAGGTACCAACACGGAAAATGTGTTGATTAATAGCTAACTTCTCTAAAGCAGACTTAAAGTACATTTTATAACGACCATAACCATCAAGTAGCATAAAGCCTTGAGGATTTAACCAAATGTTATTCGCAGTACTCGCTAGATAATATTGGTCTTGAGAGAATTGGTCACCCAGTGCGATAATTTGTTTGCCTGAACTTTTAAAGTCTTCTAAAGCACTAGCGATATCTTGCAGTTTAGTTAACCCTGTACGATTAAGTCCTTGAAGCTGTAAAACTAATATTTCTACCCGATCATCGTTTTTAGCCTTGGAAATAACATCAAGAATATCAGCTAGTAATACTTCAGGTTGATCATCTTTTTGCTCCATAGCTTCGGCTAAGAAGGCGGACATAGGGTCAACTTCTCGCTTTTGCTCAACAACATCACCAACAAGGTTTAGTACTAAAGCTGTTTTCTCTGGTACTTGTATTTGTTCATCACCACTGGCGATCACGCCAATAAATGCAAATAACAGGATGAAAAATACTAAATTTACTACTACTGAACGAGTAAAAGTTAACGCACGCCAAAGCGAGGAGAAGATCCGTCTTATAATGCCTGGATTATTATTCATATAATTATTATCTTAAAATAGGTTAATTTAAAAAATACACACAACCATACTACCTTAATAGTTACCATAATTTAACAAAGGCACTTATCTAGATTGTAAATATTTATGCCAACTCCGATTTAATTTGCTTTTTATCGTTAAATACAGCTAAAAAATGAAAGTCTTTAGTGGTTCCAACGTTCTTATTATTAATCGCTATATTTATTTTATAAGAAACAGACAATGCAACTATTACAACATTATTACCAATGCTTTATTACGCAACTAAAACACTTTGATGGTATTCCTGCCTTACTATTAAGGCTATACCTGGCACCAGTATTTATCATGGCAGGCTTTAGTAAAACTCAATTATTAAATGAAGAGGTGACAGGTTTTAGCGCCATAATGGCAGATCCCAATATTATCGCTTGGTTTGGTAACAGTGAATGGGGATTAGGATTACCATTTCCTGCTTTGTTAGCGAATCTAGTGATACTTGTGGAGTTTTTTGGTGGTTGGCTATTATTGTTTGGTGCCTTAACACGTTTAATTAGTATTCCACTAATGTTTACTATGATAGTGGCAGCAACAACGGTACATGCTGATAATGGTTGGTTTGCCATCACACCAACGAATAGCGATATAAGTGCAGCTAGAGTTGTGACCTGGCTTGGTTTTGATAGCGCAGAAGTGAGCTTAGAAAACAGTAAAGAAACGGCGACTCGACTTGAAAAAATGCGTGAACTGCTTGAAGAGAATGGTAATACCGACTGGCTTTATGAGAAGGGTAATATTGTAGTATTAAATAACGGCATCGAGTTTTCCGCTACTTATTTTATTATGTTATTAGCACTATTTTTTATCGGCGCGGGACGCTATACCAGTGTAGATCACTATGTAGCACAGCGATTTTTAGTACGCGAGCAACGTTTTAGTTAACACCATTACTAATATCATCATATTATAAAGCCAAACTGAGTTAACGACACCGTTAACTCAGTTTGGCTTTTTTAATGTAAAACAAATATTAGCTCATTAGCTCTTCAAGCGCTTCTTATTTAAGTAAGGCAGTAAATGACCGAAGTGATAGATGCTTAACCCCAATAACACCATAAACGCACCAATTAATAATTTATCATTGATCGCTTCACCGTTTAATAGCGCGCCTAATGTTAATGCTATTACTGGAGTCACTAAGGTAATTAAAGTAACACTACTTGCTGATAACTTCTGTAGCACAGTAAAATAAGCGTAAAAGCCAATCAATGAACCAAAAACACCGAGATATATCGTTGCCCAGACAGACTTCGCCTGCCACATTTCAATATTTAAACTGCCATCTAAGATTAACCAACTCAGTAAAAACATCGGTGTTGCGACACTTAATGCGCCGACCGTCGTTGCTAAAGGGTGGATCGCTAATGGCACACTTTTCACCAATACACCGCTTAGACTGAAGAAAAAAACTGCTAATAAGATGAAGATCACACCAAAAATACCATCATCAGCTAAGGTGAAATTATCAGAGCAAACCACAGCTAAGCCTATTAAGGAAATGATCATTGAGACTTTGCGAATATTACTGATACTCGGCTCAGCTAAAATCTGCTTAGCTAATATTGCTGAAATCACCGGTGATAAACCAAAAACTAAAGAAATTATTCCTGAAGATAGATACTGGGCTGCTAGGTAAGAGCACAGCATACCGCCGAATATACCTGCTGCAGAATAGCTATATAACTTTAATGCCTGTTTGTGCCATGGGAGATTAATCCGATATACTTTTATCAATAAAGCGCCTAATATTAGGGCGATAAGCATGCGTAGTAATACCGCAAGACTCGGACTAATTGATTCGCTACTCCATACAATACCCAGTGGGGTGGTAGACCAAATTAATAGTACCGCCAAGTAGGCAATTGACACTGACATTTTAACTCTCCTTTTATGATTGCTTTATTGCACGTTTAAACTTTCAAATGAAAACAGGCTCAAGCCAAGACAGAAAGATTGCGGTTGTATGAATGATAAAAACAAAAAAGCCGCAAGAAGTAATTTCTGCGGCTTAAGAGTGAACTAGGTTAATAACTGGTTAGAAATTGTGTTCTCAATACTCCGCAAAGGCTGGCCAATTTAACTGGCGCTTAACTTGCCACAGTCGATTGACCAAAGGCAGACAGCTAATAGCTACTGCTTTAGTATTTCGATTATTAATCATGGCGAGTAAGTTGCTTTGCATTGTTTTGCTGATTTCCAAATAGGGTTATTATTTAAAGTTACATTAGGCTTGATAGTGGCGCTTGCTTAAAATTAAGTCAATAGCAAAACAACAATATTTAATTATAATATGACAAAAGTTGTAAGTTAAAGGTGCACAGTCACTGAGTTAACGATAAACTTCTATTATAACTAAACGTTAGAAGACTTTTATGGACGCTATTGAATTATTATTACAACGACAATCAACACCTGTATTAACCGATCCCGCACCGAATGAAGCTGATTTAGGCACACTTTTATCAGCGGGGATGCGCGTACCGGATCATGCGGGTTTAAAACCTTGGCATTTTCATGTCATCACCGGCCAAGGGCTGCAGAAATTAAGTGAGCTTTATGTAGAGGCGACCACAATTGACCTATCAAATAAGGTAGGCCTGGTAGAGGGAATGAGCGTAGACGAGTATGCCTTAAGTGAGAAAATGGCCAAAGTTGCTAAAATGCCATTTCGCGCTCCTATGATTATTGTTATTTCGACCCAATATGTTGAGCATAATAAGGTACCAGAGCAAGAACAATTGGTTGCCGCTGGTTGTTGTGCTCATGCTATGCAAATGGCTGCATTTTCAATGGGATATGGTGCTATGTGGCGTACTGGCGACTTGGCATACAATAAGACGGTAAAACAAGGCTTAGGACTTGAAGAAGGCAATGATATTGCTGGTTTCTTATATATTGGTACACCAACCAAAGAGCCACATATCAAGCCAGCTAAGGCATTTGAAGATAAAGTGACTTATTGGAAATAGTCTGCATTGGTAAACTTAGTAACAGCAAATGTGAATTTCAGATATTAAAAAGGCGACCTATGGTCGCCTTTTTATTCACTACTCATTTGTATTGGCTTTAAGTAGCCAACAAATTAAAATGCAGCGTTATTTGGTGTTCTTGGGAATGGGATAACGTCACGCACGTTTTGCATACCAGTAGCGTAGGCAACTAAACGCTCAAAACCTAAACCAAAACCTGAGTGAGGAACAGTACCGTAACGACGTAAATCTCTATACCAACCGTAATCAGCAACATCTAAGCCCATTTCTTCTAAACGGCTATCTAATACGTCAAGACGCTCTTCACGTTGACTACCACCAATAATTTCGCCAATACCTGGTGCTAAGATATCCATAGCAGCAACTGTTTTACCGTCATCATTCAAACGCATGTAGAAAGACTTAATATCTTTCGGGTAGTTTTGTAAAACTACTGGGCCGTTAAAATGCTCTTCAGCTAAGTAACGCTCATGCTCAGAGTTTAAATCTACGCCCCAAGACACAGGGTTTTCAAATTTCTTACCGCAATTCTCTAAAATAGTAATAGCGTCAGTGTAATCAAGGCGAACAAACTCGCTATTGATAACTGAGTCTAAACGCTCAAGAACTGTCTTATCTACACGTTGTTGGAAGAAGGCCATATCATCAGCACGCTCTTCTAATACCGCTTTAAATACGTATTTAAGCATTTCTTCGGCTAAGTCTGCAGCATCAGCTAGATCAGCAAAAGCAATTTCAGGTTCAACCATCCAAAATTCTGCTAAGTGACGGGTAGTATTAGAGTTTTCAGCTCTAAACGTCGGGCCAAAAGTATATACTTTTGATAACGCGTTACAATAAGTCTCTACGTTTAACTGACCAGATACTGTTAAGAAAGTCTCTTTACCAAAGAAGTCTTGGTTGTAGTCAACTTTGCCTTCATCGTTACGTGGTAAGTTTTCCATATCCAACGTACTTACACGGAACATTTCACCAGCACCCTCACAATCACTACCTGTGATAAGCGGTGTGCTAATCCAAAAGTAACCTTTGCTATGTAAGAATCTGTGAACAGCTTGCGCTAAACAGTTACGTACACGAGTTACCGCGCCGCCAATGTTTGTACGAGCACGTAAATGTGCCTGTTCACGTAAAAACTCGATACTATGACGTTTTGCTGCCATAGGGTAAGTATCAGGGTCTTCAACAAAACCAAGTACTTCTACAGATGTTGCTTGAATCTCAAAAGCTTGGCCTTTACCCGGAGATTCAACCAAAATACCAGTTACTTTTACCGAGCAACCCGTTGTTAGTTTAAGAACGTCATTTTCATAATTATCGAGTTCATTAGGCACGATCGCTTGAATAGCATCAAAACATGAACCGTCATGTAGTGCTAAAAATGAAATACCCGCTTTTGAGTCGCGACGAGTTCTGATCCAACCGTGTACCGTAATGCTCTCATCAACAGGAAACTTTCCCGCTAATACATCAGTAATTGCTATAACTGACATTTAATGACCTCTTATTCTTATAAAATTGATTAAAATGCTATATACCTAAATTAGGATACAAGAGTAAGCTAATCGGTATTATGCTAAAAATGGGGTGATATGTTACCGTGACAAGGCGTAAATGCAATGCTTAATTGCATTGAAGAATAACAAATAGTGCTAGTTAACGATAAAAAGACATAAAAATTGTGAAAAGAACAGCAGAGATGACTGTAAAAGCGCTTAGTTAACTTTTTTCACCGAATGATTCTATTGTAAACATGACTGTGTATAACAAATATTCATAGGGATGAATTCTAGAGCAATGACAGCTAAAACTAGCGGAGCTAACAGCGAACAAATAAAAGACCGCCGACAAAGTAGCGACTTTTGGAGTAATGCCAAATTTGTTATTACCATAACAAGCTGGTTATTGTTTCTTGCAGCATTGGTGATGTCTTATTATGCGGCACCCGATAAAGATTATGGGGTGTTACGTTATTATGACATTGAAATTCGTCAATTTTGGTTAACACCGTTAACGGGATATCTATATATAATGCTTTGGCTCAGTGCATTGGGGAGCTATATCTCATTAATGATAGATAAGTACCGTAGTCGCAGGCGCAGTGACAACCCTCATTTTAATTTATGGTTTTTGCTTATTATTAATATAGTGTGGTTGGTGTATATCCTAGTAAAGGCACAGTAACTTATAGTAAAACTGAAAGTACAAAATGCCTTATCGTGTAAACACTTCAAGAATAATAACTCGCTACCGTTATTCCATATTAAGTATAAACTAGGAGTTGTATTTAGATGATTGAACTCATGAGTTTAGTTATTGATTAAAGCAATCATCTTCATTAAGTACTGTAGCCATAGCATCAACGAGTGTGGTGAGCTGCGCTGTATTGATAATAAGTGGTGGGATTATGTAAATTAACTTGCCAAATGGTCTGATCCAAACACCTAGCTCAACAAAGCGCTTTTGTATTTGTGCCACATTAACGCTTTGATGACATTCTACTGCGCCAATACTTCCTAATATTCGAACATCTTTAACGCGGTTATTATCTGTTAACGGCAAAAGCAATGTGTTAAGTGTATGTTCTATATCTTGTACTTGGGATTGCCAATCATTTTCAAATAGTAAATCGATACTCGCATTGGCTACAGCGCAAGCTAGGGCATTACCCATAAATGTTGGACCATGCATAAAGCAACCGGCTTCACCTTGGCTGATAGTTTGCGCTATATGTGTAGAACATAAGGTAGCAGCTAGGGTAATGTAACCACCAGTTAGGGTTTTACCCAAACACATAATGTCTGGGTTAATATCAGCCCATTCACAAGCAAATAGTTTACCTGTGCGGCCAAAACCAGTGGCTATCTCATCAACTATGAGTAAGACATCATATTGATCACACAATTTTCGACAGGCTTTTAAATACTCAGGGTGATAAAAGCGCATACCGCCTGTGCCTTGGACAATAGGCTCAATAATAAAAGCGGCAATTTCACTATGGTGTTTATCAAAGAGGGCCGCTAGCTCAATAACTTCATTATCACACCATTGCTCACCAAACTTAATTGATGGTGCTGGGGCAAAGTAATGCTGCATTAATACTTGTTCAAAGATTTGGTGCATGCCAGTAACAGGGTCGCAAACAGACATAGCAGCAAATGTATCACCGTGATAGCCATTTTTAACGGTTAATAGCTTTGTTTTAGTCAAATTTGTTTGATTTTTTTCAGCAAGTGCATGTTGGTATTGCAATGCCATTTTCATAGCGACCTCAACACTAACTGAGCCCGAATCTGATAAAAAGACTTTATCTAACCCTGAAGGTGTTAACTTCACCAATTTCTCACAAAGGTTAATAGCACTTTGATGAGTTAAACCACCAAACATCACATGTGACATTTTTGCCGCTTGCTCTTGCAGGGCTGTATTGAGTTTTGGATGATTATAACCATGTAAGACAGACCACCATGATGACATACCATCAATAAGCGTTTCGCCACTGGATAAATTGATGGTTACTCCCTGTGCGCTATCAACCAAGTAACTAGGAAGTGGCTCAGACATTGAGGTATATGGATGCCAAACATTTTCTTTATCGAAACGAAGTAAAGAAGCCTGTTCTGAATCACTAATAACCGTACGTTTATTGCTCATTTGTTAACCTAAATGCTTTTTAATTGTTGACATCATGCCTAGGCTGGCTAGACTACCCGTTAAGTTAATTATATGCAATTGAGTTTTATGTCAGATTTAAGTAGTACAGTCGTGGAAAATACACCGCCAGCACAATCACCGAATTCTATCGTTCGTCACAATTGGAACTTAAAAGAAGTTGAAGCATTATTTGCTATGCCTTTTAATGACTTAATGTTTAAAGCACAAACGGTACATAGAGAAAACTTTAACCCTAATGAAGTACAAGTAAGTACTTTATTATCGATTAAGACAGGAGCTTGTCCTGAAGATTGCAAATATTGCTCTCAAAGTGCACGTAATAAAACAGACCTAGAAAAAGAAAGTCTGCTAGCCGTTGAAAAAGTATTAGAAGCTGCTCAAAGAGCCAAAGAAATGGGCTCAACACGCTTTTGTATGGGTGCAGCTTGGCGAAACCCTAAAGAACGTGACATGCCTTATGTACTTGATATGGTTAAGAGCGTTAAAGCACTTGGTATGGAAACCTGTATGACGTTAGGTATGTTATCTGGTGAACAGGCTGATAAGCTTAATGAAGCAGGATTAGATTACTACAACCACAATTTAGATACTTCACCTGAGCATTATAATCAAATAATTACCACACGTACCTATCAAGACAGATTAGACACCTTAGATAATGTTCGTGGTGCTGGTATGAAAGTGTGTAGCGGTGGCATTGTTGGTTTAGGTGAAAAAGCGGTTGATCGCTCATCACTGTTAATACAGCTTGCTAACTTAAGTCCGCAGCCAGAAAGTGTACCAATTAATATGCTTGTTAAAGTTGAAGGTACTCCTTTATCTGATGTTGATGATCTTGAGAGTTTTGATTTTATTCGTTGTATTGCCGTAGCTCGTATTATGATGCCAAAAAGTCATGTACGTTTATCTGCGGGTAGAACAGCGATGAATGAACAAATGCAAGCTATGTGTTTCCTAGCCGGCGCAAACTCAATTTTCTATGGTTGTAAATTATTAACAGCTGAAAACCCAGAAACAAATCAAGATATTGCTTTGTTTGAAAAGTTAGGTATTAACACTGAAACAGTAGCTGACGACAGTGCTTTATCAGATAAAATAGTAAAAACAGCCATTGTTGATCAACAAAACAGTGACTTATTTTATAACGCCTCGGTATAACATAAAGGATCACATCCTTAACTCTACAAGAGATTGCTACTTTGAGTGATAAATAGCACTAGTGATTAACATTACTAGTGCTTCATTGAATATCTGTATTGGTAACAAGTAATATATGAGCTTTGATTTTATTCGCACCGACGTTGAAGAGCAAAAAAATAAGTCTCGTTATCGTCAATTGGTTTGCAACAACACTACAAACCAAGGCAAAGAAATAGTTATCAATGGCAAAACATATCTTAACTTTTCGTCAAATGACTATTTAGGTTTAAATAATCACGTTGAGATAAACAAAGCACTTCAGCAAGGTAGCGATAAATTTGGTGTCTGTGCCAGCAGCTCTAGTTTAGTTACTGGTTACCATTATGCGCATCAAGCACTTGAAGACGACATCTGTCAGTGGTTAAACAAGCCTAAATGTTTACTTTTTTCCAGTGGCTTTAGTGCCAATTTAGCTATTTTCCATGCGTTAGGTAAATCACAGCAAAGTCATTTTTATCTTGATAAACTTAGTCACGCTTCTATGATTGATGGTGCTTATCAGAGTAACGCAAAAGTTAAACGCTTTAATCATAATAATATTGAGCATTTAACAAAACTACTTGATGGTGCTGTTAGTAATTCTGATAAGCTAGTTGCATCAGAAGGTGTTTTTAGTATGGATGGTTGTCAAGCGAAAGTTAAAGATCTTGCGCAACTTGCAAAAGAAAAGCAGGCGTTACTTTATTTAGATGATGCCCACAGTATTGGTGTTATTGGTGATAAAGGAGAGGGTAGTAATAGCTATGCTGATATAGATATCACCATGGCAACGTTAGGAAAAGCTATCGGTACTAGTGGTGCATTTTTAACCTGTAATGAAGATTTACATGAGTATTTAGTTAACTTTTCTCGACATTACATTTACTCAACCGCAATTTCCCCAGCGATAGCATGGGCAACTAGAAAGAGCATTGAGCTGATTAAAAAAGAGCAATGGCGTCGAGAGAAAATTAGCGAATTAAGCTCACTCTTTATGAACTTACTTACACCCGAAGTCGAGTTAGTCACAACACAATCGTCAATTCATGCCATAATTATCGGTGATGAGAAAAAGGCACTTTCGTTAAGTGATAAACTTAAAAAACAAGGTATTTGGCTAACTGCAATTCGTCCTCCTACTGTAGCAGTTAATAGCTCAAGGTTACGCGTTACTGTATGCGCAAGCCATAACACCCAAGATATCAAGTATTTAGCAGAAAGTATTAATAAGGCTATAGCTTAATGGTTCAAATAGAACAACAAAATGAAAATAGAGCAAACATAGGTAAAAGTTTTGGCTCTGCCAGTAAATCTTATGACGTTTCGGCAAGATTACAGCGTTTCTCAGGCAAACATCTTATGCCTTGGTTACCAAACCGCAATGATCTGACGGTGTTAGATTTAGGCTCTGGTACAGGTTTTTTTACCGACTTATTAGCCAGTTCATATGACCAAGTTATTGGACTAGATATCTCAACGGACATGCTTAACTTTGCTAAAGAAACCCGAAATAAAAACATTTCATGGTTAGAAGCTGATGCGCATAATATTCCATTAAAAGATAACAGTATTGATTTTATTTACTCAAACTTAGTTATCCAGTGGTTTAATCCTCTTGATGAAGCCATTACTGAAATGCTTAGAGTATTAAAGCCAGGTGGCTTACTTATTTTTACTACTTTAGTTGACGGGACTTTACATGAGTTAAAATCATCCTGGAAACAAGTAGATGATGATCAGCACGTAATAGATTTTAAAACTGTCATAGAGTTAAATACATTATTTAATAATAAAAATGGTAAATTGATTGAACAAAAATGCCAAGATATTGTTTTGGAATATCAAAATGTAATCCACTTAGCGCGTGAGCTGAAAGGGTTAGGCGCAAACCACCTAGCTCAGAAGAAAAACAGGGGCCTGTCTGGTAAAGAAAAGTGGTTTAAAATGACAGAGCACTATCAAGACTTTCTTGAGCCCAGTGGTATATATCCTGCTACCTACCGTTTATTTTCGGGCTTAGTGGTTAAATTAAATAACTAAACAAAAAAACAAAACCAGTTTCAATAACATAGCGCCATAAAAATTAACACCGCACTTATCGCGCTATCTCAAGATCATAGTAACCAGCAAACCTCATGAAAAACTCAATTAGAAAAATTATGGATCCAATTTTTATTACCGCGACAGATACAGATGCCGGTAAAACTTTTGTAAGCTGTGCAATAATTTCTGCTTTCAAACAACACAACAATCAATCTAATGGTAATACATTAACCGTTGCGGCATTTAAACCTGTTTCTGCTGGCTGTGAATTTGTTGACGGTGAACTTATTAATGAAGATGCTAAACTACTTAGCCAATTTGCAAATGCTGAACAAAGTATTCAACAAATAAATCCGATTGCTTTTGAAGAGGCAATTGCACCACACATAGCAGCAAAAAAACAAAATCGCACTATTTCAGTTGACGAAATTAGCAAATACTACCGAGAGGTAAAATCACTCAATGCTGATTTTACCTTGATCGAGGGAGCTGGTGGTTGGCGTTTACCTCTTGGTGGAGTATCTGAACAAAGTGGTAGTGAACGAAAAAATACTAACTACCAATTCTTATCTGACTTTGTCAAAACAGAACAACTAAAAGTGATACTAATCGTAAATATGAAGCTGGGATGTTTAAATCATGCTTTATTAACCTATGAGGCTATTAAGGCTGACGGTCTAGATTGTATTGCTTGGATCGCAAATTGTGCGGATCGTGAAGTAATGAATAATTTAGAAGACAATATTGTTGAACTTGAACACTTGTTGCCGATACCTAAAATAGCCCAACTAGATTTTATTCACGACGTAGACGAGCAAGGTCAGACATTAACTTTCGAAAATAAAGTTAGCCAAGCGGCGAGAAAAATAAACTTATTGAGTTTGTTGAACCCTTAACTGACAAAAAACTACTCTTACTCACTAATGGGTGAGAGTAGTTAAACTTTTTCAAAATCCCTATACCTTTCATTTATTTCTAACTGACAATACAAATCAAAATGACCTTTAAGATATCTGAGCTTAAAGTTTAAGTTATAACGACATTCGCTGATATTAATATCTGAAAGTACCTCTTTAGTACTTGCCAAATATCCTTCTACAAATAATCACTTCGCTAACTCTGCGAAACATGCACTGGCAATAAATCCCGAGCGAGTTTTATAGTCAGAAGATTTACTTACCTTGTCATCTATCTGGCTTATCAATAACTCGGGCAGGGTAACATTGATTTTATGACTCTTACCTAAGTAAGGCGTTATATCTATATTAATTATTGCCCAAAATGCTTGTGAAAATGTATGCGGATTTTCCAACATATAATTCTTTCTATGAGTTTCCATACTCAAAGCATTGGGAACTTTTTCACCATATTCCGCCAATATTGCCAAATGCGATTGAATTGCTTTAGTCATTTCTTCCATACCCGAATCAAGGGTTTTAGCTGTTACAGCACAGCCAGGAAGATCAGGCACAGACACCTGATAACTCGCTTCTTTTTCACACGTTGTGAACACTACACAATATTTCATTTTTAACTCCTAACAGCACTAAAACGACCAAAACTCATCATAACCCTAACAACCCTTAAGTGCAAGCGCTTGATAACTCCAGCAACCCCGGGAAGAGGTGTCACGGTAACCCTGATAACCCCTAGCAAGGTTATCACGAACAACCCCAGTAACTCCGCAATCATTCTGTATGTGACTGTTTACTATTGTTAAGAGTGCTTTATATGTTTGTTTGAGTTTTTAAATGAGAAATATTTATTAAGGTAGTTAAAGGAAAGGTAGCTAAATTTATGTAATTAGAATCTTTGTTTTATTAAAAATTAAATTAGGGATCTAGAGTTATCTTTTACTGTGGATCATCGAGAATTTGATCTCTATAATGAAAGGTAAATGATGTGAAAATTGATAAAGATTGAACGAGTATTGACTAAAAGTAACACCTAATATTAGCCGCCAAGTCCAGGCTAAATCTCCAGCGATTAGGTGTCAGATTAGATTATTCATTAAGGAATTATATGAAAGAACTTCTTAACGGCAATCCAGAATTATTGATTACTGTGGTAGGCATAGGTGGTTGTGGTTGCAATACCGTTAATATGCTTAGCGAAAACAATTTATCTAAACAAGTTAATTTAATTGCGGTAAATACTGATCTCGCCGCATTAAATAGTATTAACGTTGAAAACAAAATTCTTATAGGCGAAAATTTAACTAATGGTTACGGGGCAGGTGCAGATCCGAAAGTAGGTTATCAAGCTGCGCAAGAAAGTGAGGCGCTACTGCGAAGTGCGATAATAGATAGCGATATTGTGATCATCACAGCAGGGTTTGGTGGCGGCACAGGAACGGGGGCAAGCCCATTAATTGCCCAGATTGCTAGAGATTTAAATATCAATTGTCTAGCCATAGTAACGCTACCTTTTGAGTCTGAAGGGCAAATGCGATTAGACTATGCATTACAGGGCATTGACGATATTAAAGATCCTATTCATGCCTATATCACACTATCGAATGATTTACTTCTTAAGGGGCTTGGTGAAACTGTCGGGCTATTTTCAGCATTTAATCAAAGTAATGAAGTGTTGAAGAACTTATTAGTTGCACTAGTGCAAATGCTTAATGAGACAGGTTACGTCAATGTCGATAAAAATGATTTTTCTACCATTTTATCTTATGAGGGAGAATCTATCTTAGGTGTTGGCAAAGCTGACTCTGAAGATCAAGCATTTGAAGCACTCGATCAGGCTCTGAATAATCCATTAGTTTCCATTGCTGACATTGATACAGCAAAAGGTATAATCTTTCAGCTGTTTTGTAAATCTGAGCCTAAGTTATCTACCTATAATGGTTTAATTGATCATATACGCGCCAAAATAACCAATAGATCTGTACTTATCGTCCCTGGTGTAACATTAGATTCAAACCTATCTTCAGAAATTGAAATTTTGATAATTGGCTCAGGCATCACTAGTGCAACTACAGCAGATGAAATAATTGTTGAAGAGCAAACTTGTGATGATGCTTTAAATGAAGATAATGAAGCGCTTGAGCCCGAGTATATAGATGAAGATTTGAGTTTCATTACACAAGGGGAGGGTTATACAGATATTCCAGCGATAACGCGTAAATTAATGGCGATCAAACGCTAATAGTAAAACAATTCTTTACATGGTAATGATTCTCATTTAGCATTCGAA
>Ga0209395_1003239_pt1 | contig 20425 bp, 11 predicted proteins | sample GOMGulsemesocosm_3_FD_184635 | JGI IMG/M metagenome (GOLD analysis project Ga0209395, IMG submission 184635) | Methane-oxidizing microbial communities from mesocosms in the Gulf of Mexico - GOM9D Gulf of Mexico (SPAdes) (version 2) | ecosystem: Environmental > Aquatic > Marine > Cold seeps... | reverse complement strand
CATAGAAATGCAGTTCAGCCAGCAGCGCGGTGCGGATGTTGGCAGCATGGCGGAAACCGTGTGCCTCGTCTGTAAAACAGACCTCTGCGACGCGCACATGCCGGGCGCGCATGGCGTCGACCATGAGCTTGGCCTGATCCGGCGGTACCACCTTGTCCTGCATGCCCTGAAGAAAGAGAGTCGGCCGCTGGATTAAATCGACATGATTAATGGCGCTGCGTTGACGAAAGGTTTCACGATAGTCAGGGTAAGGGCCAATCAAGGTATCCATGTAACGGGATTCAAATTTGTGTGTGTCCTGTGCCAGGCGTTCCAGATCGCTGATGCCGTAATAACTGGTGCCAACGGCAAATAAATCGTGGAATGTCAGTGCCGATAACACCGTAAAACCACCAGAACTGTTGCCGCGAATCGCCATCCTCTCAAGATCAACGTCTCCCTGTTGCGCCAAGTATCGCGCGCCCGCCAAGCAATCCTCAACGTCCGCTATTCCCCATTGACCATTTAACGCGTTGCGATAGTCGCGACCGTAGTTGCAACTGCCGCGATAGTTGACCGCCAGCACGGCAAAACCACGGCTGGTCCAGAATTGCACCACAGGATCAAAGCCTGGGCTGGCAGCGCCGGTTGGCCCGCCATGCGCAATAACCAGTAGCGGTGGTTTATCATTTTCTGGCCCTTTGACGTCGGCATTCTGTGGTGCATAAAACAGCCCAAACGCTGTCTGCTGATCGGTGGTTTCAAACTCGATGGCTTGGGCTGGGGATATGTTGCCAGCATCAATAACGGAGTCAGGCTTGACGCTGACCGGCTGACTTTGATGATTGTTGTTGTCCAGACGTATGACCGCTGCCGGGCGGTCGGCGCTGGCACCGATGAAGTAGGTCGCCTGTTCATTGGCCTGTACTTGGCCGATTTGATTGAAAGGCGATTGCAGCGGCGTGAAACTGCAATCTTCGCAGTTAATCTGCGCCAGCTGCCAAAGCCCCTGTAGGCAGTAACTGGCAAGGATCTGTTTATCACCGATAAAGGCATAGTTGGACTGGCCAAAGACCCACTGTGGTACAGCAAACTCAGTTGTTCTTGCTGTGATAGCCTGCGCGTCCCCCTTGCCGTCATTACAGCACCAGCGGTAAATATTCCACCAGTTACTGCGATCGGAAACAAAATAGAGCTCACCGGTTGGCGACCACTTGGGTTGGCAGATGGACTCCTCGTCGCCACCCGCGATTTTGCGTGTGCCGCTCAAAGCGCCATCACTATCAATGTCGGCCAACCACAGATTGGTGCCCTGCCAGGGCATATTGGGGTGTGACCAGCTTAACCAACACAACTGCGAACCATCGGGGCTGACCAATGGTGTCGCATAGAAGTCGTCGCCCTGCACGATGGTGCGCAGGCCCGTTTCACCATCAAGATCTAGGCTGACAATGCGGTTGTCAGGTTCACCGTCGCCGCGGTGGTCTTCACACACGGCGAGCAGCTGACTTCTGGAGGCATCTAGGCTAAGTGCGGCGTAGCGCAGATTTTTATCACTGGTTAAGGCAACGGGCGTTGCATCGTCGGCTAGCGACAGCCTGTAGAGCTGATTATCAATTTGGTGAGAGAAATAAAGTGTGCCGTTAGCGACGGTGTAGGAGCCGCCACCGTATTCATGTACTCGGCTGCGGCAGTCATAGGGGGCAGGCAGTACGCTTTTTGCTGAACCATCAGCATTTAAACGCATGACCGTGGTTCGGCCCTTTTCCGCTGGTCGTGACTCCAGCCAATAGACATCTTCACCGTCGAGCAGAATTTCTCTGGGGTTGAGTGATTGCTGTGAGACCTGGTCGGCGCTGAGGGGGGATGACCAACTGCCGTAGGGGAGTGTTTGAGGCATGAATTTGTTCTGCGCTATTGGTTTTGTGCTGTGCGGCCATGCAATCTTATACTAATGCATTTTGTGCCTGCGCCGTTGATAAATTAACGGGCTCAACATAGAAATCTAGCCGCGTGTTGCGACAAAGGTATTAGTTAAGTAAGAGGTGACGCCTATATGTTAGACCTTCTGTTCCGCCATATTGACCAGTGATTCTTATAATAGGATCAATAATGAGTAAATAGTCATTCTTTGATCGACAATACTAAAGTTGCTTACCCTCATCTAACTCCAGTCCCGAATATAAATATGTATCCGTAGCAATGCCTAACTTTACAAATTCGTCATCAATCTTTAAAAACTCCTCTTCTTTTATGTAGCTAATTTTTATCCAATCGCCGCCGCGTCAGGCGCAATCCGATAAACACAGAGACAACGACAACAGGCACCGAAATAGCGAGCACCAAATCGATATTGATACTGAGGCCGAGCGGCTTCAAGCCTTTGAGCAGGTAACCGATTAGTCCTACGCCGTAGTAAGTCAACACCACGACTGAAAGCCCTTCCACCATTTCCTGTAGTCGGAGTTGCATCGCCGCACGGCGATCCATTGAGCGCAGCAAATCACGGTTTTGTGCCTCTAAATTAATATTGATGCGGGTTCGTAACAAATCGCTCACGCGTGCAATTCGGTTGGATAATGTCTGTACGCGTTCCGAAACTGAACCACAGGTTCGAACAGCCGGTGCCAGTCGTCGTTCCATAAATTCATCAAAAGTCTGTGCACCTTCGATGCGTCGCTCGCGGAGTTCGGATATCCGGCGTTTGACCAGGCCATAGTAAGCATTGGTTGCTGAAAAACGATAACCCGTGGTAGCGGCAATATGCTCGACGCTCGATGCGATTCGGCTCAACTCATCAAGCAGCTTTTGCTCGTCGTCATCCTTTGTCAGCGACGAAAGCCGCTGTGTCACCTCGGCCAACTGAGCATCACTTTGCGTCAATTCAAGTGAATACTGACGCGCCAGCGGCAAACCCAGCAGGGTAAACATACGATAGGTTTCAATCTCTAATATGCGCTGTACCAGTCGTCCGGCCTGGCGCTGGCGTAGGTGGCGGTCTTCAATCAATATGCGATTAAAGCCATCGGCATGAATCTGGAAATCCGTCCACACTAACGCGGCACCATCGGCCACCTCGCTGCCAGCGACGGTATTCGAGGAAAACAATGTCGATAGTTCTACCAGATTGAGCTCGCCTGGCTTGCTTGCGATCAGTTCCAAGTTCAGCATGGTGATCACTTCACCCGGTAAACTCGCCAGCCACTCGGGTGGTAATTGCGCCAGTGCAGACGCTTTAAATGGCACCGTGCTGGCTTTTGTTTCACTCAGGGTATAAGTGGAAAATTCTGTATGGCGCTCCCAGCGCAATTGAAACAACGGGAAATCACAGATGAAAAAACCAGCCTCAGGATTGGGGCGCGTCATGCCAAACCGGTCACAAAGGTCACCGATTGCCGCCAGCTCCCCGGCTCGATCATCCGACAGCAAAGCCACATGAGCCAAACGCAACGGTGCACTCATTATCTGGTAAGGCCGCGCGTGCACCTCATTGTTCAGGCTAAATCGTCGCGGGTGATCTTTAATACTCGAAGTTGTCATGAAGGCTATCGCTCTTTGGTTACCACGATAAGGGTAAGTGGAGTCAGATCAGGCTTTAGGCATTGTGGCGCTGCTGCGGATAAATTAATAGCATTAGGCAGCCATTTTCTGGCCGGGGCGAGTTGACAATATTAAAACAGCTGCCCCATTTGAGCTATGTCTCGAGTCCGAATTCGTTTCAAATGGAGCAGCCGTTATTCTTAGCCATGAGTGGCTGTTATTTGATGGCGGGTAGGTTATACGACTTCCTCTAGCGCCTTCTGATCAGGTGTAAGTTTCGCGGGTGCGAGCTTTTCACCCTGTGGCAATTGCCTCGGCGCATCTTTGAAGTCACCGGCTTTGCATTTTTGAATGTCCGCCGCGGTTGCTGCGCTGAGGTTGAAAATGCCCCGCGCGGTAATGGACGGAATCATGATTTGTGCAGGCTGTGCCAGACCGGAAATAAACGGTCCTACGAGCATTGCGTCGGTCACTGAGCGAATCATGCCCATACTGATGTTGGCCGCATCCAGGTTTGGCATCACCAAGAGGTTGGCTTGACCTTTTAAGGTGCTGCCCTGAAACGCTTTGTTGCGTAACGCTAAATTCATCGCCGACATGGCATGCATTTCACCATCCAGCTCAACATCAGGCATGCTGGCACGCAGTATTTCAGCGGCTTTACGCATTTTTATTGCCGAAGGTAGGTTCGAGGTGCCGAAGTTGGAGTGCGATAGCAGCGCAACCCGAGGTTCCACACCAAAGTGACGGACTCGTTCGATGCTGGCGCGGGTGATTTCGACCACCTCATCAACATCAGGATCTTTGCAGATAAACGGATCGGCAATAAACAACGGGCCGCTATCGAGCAATAATACGCCCACGGAGGTGATGTATTGGCCGGGCACGCGTGGACCAATGACGTCACGAATATCACGCAGGTGATAATCAAAACGACCGACCTTGCCACAAATTAAGCCATCGGCTTCACCACGAGCCACCATCACAGCGCCCAGTACGGTGGGGTTGCTGCGAATGGCTTTTTTGGCCGCTTCCGTAGACATGCCGCTGCGACCCACAGCAGCGTGATAAAACTGCCAGTATTCCTCGTGGTGATCGCCATCCTGCGGATTAAATAACTCAAAATCTTTGCCGGGCTGAAGACGCAGCCCCAGTTTGTCGATTTGCGCCTGGATGACCGGTGGGCGACCAATCAAAATTGGGAAGGCAATGTTTTCATCCACCACACCCTGTACGGCGCGCAGTACATCATCGTTTTCGCCTTCGGCATAAACCAATCGTTCCAGTTCAGCTTTTTTAGCAGTCTCTATCATTGGTTGCATAAACAAACCACTGCGACACACCGAGCTATGCAATTTGGCGCGATAGGCGTCCAAATCCTCAATGGGGCGCGATGCCACGCCACTTTCCATGGCTGCTTTTACAACCGCCACGGGCAGCTCTTCAATCAAACGTGGATCAAAGGGTTTAGGGATTAGATATTCGGGGCCGAAGGTCAGCTCTTCGCCGACATAAGCTTCTGCGACATCACTGTGTGATTCTTTTAATGCCATATCAGCAATGGCTTTCACGCAGGCCATTTTCATTTCTTCATTGATGGTGGTTGCGCCACAATCCAGCGCGCCACGGAAAATGAAGGGGAAACACAAAACGTTATTTACCTGGTTCGGGTAGTCCGAACGGCCGGTGGCGAGGATGGCATCGGGACGCACGGCCTTGGCTTCCTCGGGCAGAATTTCAGGGTAGGGATTAGCCATCGCCAGAATTAACGGGTTGGCAGCCATTTTGACCACCATTTCTGGTTTTAAGACGCCTCCAGCTGATAGCCCGAGAAAAATATCGGCGTCGACTATGGCGTCACTCAGGGTCCGCAGTTCTGTGTCACGGGCATATTTGGCCTTGTATTCATTCATTTCACTGTCATTACGACCTAGATAAACCACACCTTTACGGTCGCAGATAGTGATATTTTCCTTGGGCATTCCCATGCTCACCAGCAAGTCGAGGCAAGCAATGCAGGCGGCTCCGCCCCCGGATGAAACCAGTTTCACTTCATTCATCTGTTTGTTGACGATGCGCAGGCCGTTGTAGATAGCTGCTGCCGACACAATCGCAGTGCCATGTTGATCATCATGAAACACCGGGATGTTCATGCGCTCACGCAGTTTCTTCTCAACATAGAAGCATTCCGGCGACTTGATATCTTCAAGGTTGATGCCGCCAAAGGTAGGTTCCAGTGAGGCAATGATATCAACCAGCTTTTCCTGATCGGTCTCTTCGATCTCAATATCAAAAACATCGATATTGGCAAACTTTTTGAATAGCACGGCCTTACCTTCCATGACCGGCTTGGACGCTAAAGGGCCAATGGCTCCCAGCCCTAAAACGGCAGTACCATTGGTGACGACGCCGACCAAATTACCACGCGCAGTGAGGCTGGCCGCCTCATTGGGGTCTTCTGCAATGGCTTCGCAGGGGTAGGCGACGCCGGGCGAGTAAGCCAGCGCAAGGTCACGTTTGTTGGCCAGCGGTTTGGTTGGTGATATTGCTAATTTTCCTGGAGTTGGCTGGCGATGGTAATGCAACGCGTCCGCTTTGAAGTCTTCTGCCATGGTTTCCTCGTGGTCCAAATAAACGATTTTTAAGGTTCAAAATTACTGTGTTTTCTCGCGATCCAGTATCTGATGAGTACCGTCCGACAGCAATTAGGCTAGGGAACAGTATTTATCCTCTATTAGTCGTAATTTTGTAGTAGACCTTTGTCGAAGACTGGGCCCATAACAGTGATTTTCTGCCTGTAACCGTCAAAATTTGGGCGTAGATGCAATGCTATTGTTGCAACCTTGTTAGACCAAAGCAGCATTGTGATTGGTGGGCTGAGGATTACTCTAATAGAGCGTGCAAAGAGCGAAGACGGAAGTAAGTTTTCACTCTTTGATGGATTAGAACCAGAAAATTATCCCAGGTGACTGTTATGCCAAGAACCTTTATCGCTTTACGTAGCGTTTTGTATGTGCCCGGCTCAAATGAGCGGGCTTTGGAAAAATGCCGTAATTTACCAACGGATGGGGTGATCTTTGATCTTGAGGATGCGGTGGCTCCATCGGCTAAGGTTCAGGCCCGTGAGAACATTATTAAAACGCTCCGCAAGGGCGGCTTTGGTAATCGCCAATTGGCCATTCGTGTGAATCCTCTGGGTTCAACCTGGGGTTATGATGATCTGAGAGCTGCCGCAACCAGTGGCACCACGGCGGTGTTGTTACCCAAGGTTGAAGGTGGGGATACCGTGCGTCAGGCGGAAGCGGTTCTTAGGGAAGCGGGCGCTCCGGATGATCTGGAAATATGGTGCATGATGGAAACGCCTCGTGGCATGTTAAATGCTCAAGAGATCGCCTGTGCCAGCCCGCATATTCGCGCCATTGTTATCGGAACATCTGATTTAGCTAAAGATTTGGGTGCGGCTCATACCAAAGAGCGGCTGCCCTTTATGACCAGTCTCGGACTTTGCCTGCTGGCTGCTCGCGCGGCTGATGTCGCGATTATCGATGGGGTGCATCTTAATCTGAATGATGATGAGGGGCTGGCTTATTCCTGTCAGCAAGGTTTGGAGCTGGGGTTTGACGGCAAGACCTTAATTCATCCGAAAACGATCGCGCTGGCTAATAAAACCTTCTCCCCTACTGAGGAGGATGTGGCCTCGGCGAAACGTATCATTGATGCGCATGCCCAGGCGGAGTCTCGCGGTGAAGGGGTTGTGGTGGTTGACGGCAAGCTGGTTGAAAACCTGCACGTGGAAGGCGCCCGCCGTATCTTGCTGCTCAGTAATGCTATTGCTGATCTTGAGAGCAGCTGCGCTATTGCTGTGTAAGTCTTTTAGTCTCTGAAAGTTCTCAACATTGAGCACTGGTTTGACTTAATGGCATAGGGGGAGAGCCTCTATGCTGAATTTAGGATTGTGTTATGACTTCAGCGGAAGCTTTACTTGTCACGCCGTTGCACAAACTGCATGTGGAGTTGGGTGCCAAAATGGTGCCCTTTGCCGGTTATGACATGCCGGTGCAGTATGCCAGCGGCATTATTCAGGAACATCTTCACACTCGCCAGCAGGCGGGGCTTTTTGATGTCTCTCATATGGGACAAATTCGGGTCACAGGCGCAACCGCTGAGGCCTGCCTGGAGCGTTTGATGCCAGTAGACTTGGCTGCCTTACCCGTCAATCAGCAATGTTACACGCTACTGACTAACGACGCTGGCGGTGTGCGCGATGATCTGATGATTTGCCGACGTGGCGAAGAGGATTTTGTGTTGGTGGTTAATGCGGCCAATAAAGCAGCAGATTTAGCCTATTTAAAAAGCGGTATTTCTGAGGACAATCAGCTTGGTCTATTGGATCAGCAAGCGCTGTTGGCATTGCAGGGCCCTGCAAGTATCGATGTGATGGCGGAATTAGCGCCGCAGTTGCTGGCATTGAAGTTTATGCAGGCGGCGAATTGTGAGCTTGCCGGTGTTCATTGCTTTGTCACCCGCTCTGGCTACACGGGCGAAGACGGTTTTGAAATTTCATTGCCTGCCAGCAGTGCAGAAAAAGTTGCCCGAACTTTGTTGGCTTTTGATCAGGTCGCGGCGATTGGTTTAGGTGCTCGTGATTCACTGCGACTAGAAGCGGGATTATGTCTTTATGGTCATGAGTTAAATGAGCAAATTAGCCCTGTGGAAGCTGGTTTGAACTGGGTGATTGCTAAATCAAGACGCCAGGGCGGAGAAAAGGAAGCAGGTTTCCCGGGTGGAGAGCTTGTTTTACAACAAATTAAGGCTGGTGTATCCCGTAAACGAGTGGGCTTGCGATCACCGGAACGGGCGCCAATTCGCATGGGGACTCGGATGCAAACGGAGCAGGGCAGGGAGGCTGGGGAAGTAAGCAGCGGCGGCTATTCTCCTGTTACCAAAGGCGCTATTGCCATGGCTTATGTGTCGCCAGAATTGGCTCACTCCGGCACACAGTTAATGGCGCTGGTACGGGGTAAGCAGCGACCTGTAGAGGTTGTTGAACTGCCTTTTGTGTCACATCGTTATATTTGAAATTCGACGAGGGAAAAAAGTATGTCTGAGCGCAGATACACCGAACAACACGAATGGCTGGAGGTCGATGGCACACTGATAACCGTCGGCGTCACTGATTTTGCACAAAACCAACTGGGCGACATAGTGTTTGTTGAACTGCCGGAAGTTGGCGCAGAGCTGAGTGCTGGTGATGAGGCCATTGTGATCGAATCGGTGAAAGCCGCCGGTGAGATAGGCTTTCCCTTTGATGGCGTTGTGGAAAGCGTCAACGAGTTACTGAGTGATGCGCCTGAAACTATCAATGCCGATCCTTTAGGGAAAGGGTGGATGGTAAAGGTGCGCCTTGAGGGTATGCCAGACCTCGGTGATTTAATGGATGAAGATGGCTATAAAGTTTTTGTTTTGGCGTGCTAAAAGCAGCTGCTCTAGCTGCAGATAAAACGCTATTTGGTAACTGTTAGTAAAGAGGACGTTGTTATGAATCAGAAGCAGTATCGGCTGTCTGGTTTAAATCCGCAGGACGAATTTATTGCCCGACATATCGGCCCCGTCGTCAGAGACCAGCAGTATATGCTGGAGTGTTTGGGACAGCGGTCTTTGCCGTCATTAATTGAACAAGTGGTTCCGCAAAGTATCCTGCAGCAGAATGCTCTTGAAGTGGGTGAAGCGTGCAGTGAACAGCAGGCATTGGCGGAGCTGAAAAGTATCGCCAAGCAGAACAAGATGCTCAAACCCTTTATTGGACAGGGGTACTATAATTGCTATACGCCTAACGTTATTTTACGCAATATCTTCGAAAACCCCGCTTGGTATACGGCTTACACGCCCTATCAACCAGAAATTTCACAGGGTCGTTTGGAAGCGTTGCTTAACTATCAGACCTTGATTACAGACCTGACCGGTATGGATCTGGCTAATGCCTCATTGTTGGACGAGGCGACTGCCGCTGCCGAAGCAATGGCGCTGTGCCGTAATGCCAGTAAGAGCAAGACGAAGACCTTTTTTGTTGCTGAGGACTGTTTTCCGCAAACGATTGATGTGGTCCGCACCCGCGCAGCCCCTATGGGTATTGAGCTGGTAGTGGGTGATCCGTCAACTGAGTTAGCGGCAACGGAATGCTTTGGCGTGCTACTGCAATACCCCGGTGTGGATGGGGTGGTGCGGGATTGTGAGGCCATTATTGAGCAGGCACATGAACAGGGTGCGCTGGTGGTGATGGCGGCTGATTTGCTGAGCCTGCTGCTGCTTAAATCCCCTGGTGAGCTGGGTGCCGATATTGCCGTCGGCAGTAGTCAGCGCTTTGGTGTGCCACTGGGTTGCGGTGGACCCCATGCTGCTTTTATGGGTATTCGTGACAAATTTAAGCGGCTGATGCCCGGGCGGCTGGTTGGGGTGTCACTGGATAGCGAGGGCGATCCGGCCTACCGGTTAGCGCTACAAACCCGCGAACAGCATATCCGTCGTGAAAAGGCGGTCTCTAACATCTGTACCGCACAGGTGCTGTTGGCGATTATGGCGAGTATGTACGCTGTCTATCACGGTCCTGCAGGCTTACGCGAGATTGCCGAACGGGTGCATCGGTTGACAGTGTTGCTGGTGGCAGGCTTGCGCAAGCTGGGATATGACGCCGGCGATAAGCCGTTTTTTGACACCCTGCAAATTAACACGGGTGATAAAACGGCGGCGATCCATCAGGCGGCTATTCAAGCGGGTGTGAATCTGCGTCAGATTGATGATGAGCACGTTGGCCTGTCGTTGGATGAAACTACCGGCGTGGCTGATATCGAACTGCTGTGGCAGGTCTTTGCGCTGGATCAGCCTATCGCTTTCAGTGCCGACGAATTTTTCAACAGCGATGCCATGGCGATGCCCGCGACGCTGCTGCGCACTGATTCAGTGTTACAGCATCCGGTGTTCAACAACTATCACAGTGAAACCGAGATGTTGCGTTACCTGCGGCGTTTGTCCGATAAGGATATCGCGCTGGATCGCGCCATGATTCCGTTGGGCTCCTGTACCATGAAGTTGAATGCTACCAGTGAAATGGTGCCGGTCAGCTGGCCTGAATTCAGTGCCGTCCACCCCTTTGCGCCGCAGGACCAAACCGTCGGTTATCGTAAATTGACCGAGAGTCTGGAGCGCATGCTGTGTCAGGTGACAGGCTACGATCAGATATCTTTGCAGCCTAATGCGGGCTCGCAGGGTGAATATGCCGGGCTGATGGCCATTCGCGCTTATCACCAGAGTCGTGACGATGGGCACCGTAATATTTGTTTGATTCCCGTGTCGGCACATGGCACCAATCCAGCCTCGGCGCAGATGTGCGGCCTGAAGGTAGTGGGGGTGAATTGTGACGAGTATGGCAACGTTGATTTAGATGACCTGCGAGGCAAATGCGAACAATATGGCGAGCAGTTGGCGGCCATTATGATTACCTATCCCTCAACTCACGGGGTATTTGAAGAGCGTGTGGTTGAGGTTTGTGACATGGTGCATCAATACGGCGGGCAGGTGTACGTGGATGGCGCCAATCTGAACGCCATGGTCGGTCTATGTTATCCCGGCAAGTTTGGCGGTGACGTGTCTCACCTGAATTTGCATAAAACCTTTTGTATTCCCCACGGTGGTGGCGGGCCGGGTGTTGGTCCAATTGGTGTGAAACAGCATCTGGCGCCTTTTTTACCGGGTCATGTACAGCTAGATAGCACTGCTGCTCAATCGACAACAGGCGCGGTGGCTGCGGCACCTTGGGGTAGCGCTTCAATTTTGCCGATTAGTTGGATGTATATCCGTATGATGGGACGATCCGGCTTAAAAAAGGCGACTCAGATGGCTATTCTCAATGCTAACTACATCGCCCATCGTCTCAAGACACATTACCCCATTCTTTATAGCGGCGAGCGAGGCTGGGTGGCGCATGAATGTATTATTGATCTGCGCCCGCTCAAGGAAGTTACGGGTGTGACGGTGGATGATGTCGCTAAACGACTGATCGATTTTGGTTTTCATGCGCCCACCATGTCCTTCCCGGTGGCGGGCACTCTGATGATTGAGCCTACCGAGAGTGAATCTCTGCAAGAGCTGGATCGTTTCTGTGACGCCATGATCTGCATTCGCGAAGAAATTCGTACCCTGCAAGAGGCTAGTTCTGATGAGCAGGATAGTCCTCTGAAGAATGCACCGCATACGGCGGCCAAGGTTTCTTCTGATAACTGGCCCTACAGCTATTCACGCCAACAGGCCGCTTACCCCATGGCGGGGCTGGTGAGTAATAAATATTGGCCGCCGGTCGGACGGGTGGATAATGTCTACGGTGATCGTAACCTGTTCTGTACCTGTTCCCCCGTTGAGCAATTTGAACAGCCGCAGTCACAGTCACAGCTTCAAACTGGGAGAGCATAAAATGCGAAGTTCGCTGGTTTTGGGTGTGATGAGTGATGATCGCACTGGCATTATTGAGGCACTGTCGTCGGTGATCAGCCGTCATGGTGGCGAATGGACAGAAAGTAAAATGGTGACCATGTCCAGCAAGTTCGCGGGCATCTTACTGGTCGAAATCCCCTGTGCTGAGGAACAGGCACTGCTAAGAGATTTGCGTGGCCTTGGTTCTAACGGCTTAAAAGTGATTGCCGAATGTATTGATGAGCAGCCTGAAACCGCAGCCAGAGAGTTTTGTCTGGAAATGGTTGGACAGGATCGCAAGGGCATTATTCGTGATATTACTCACTTACTTGCCCGGTACGATATCAATATGGAGTCCCTGGATTCGCGTGTTGAAAGTGCCTCTATGTCAGGAGAGGCACTTTTTATTGCTAATGCCATTTTACACATTCCCGCGCATGTGGATTTGGTGCAATTACAGAATGATTTCGAGATGATGGCTAATGAGTTGATGGTGGATATAAGACTGACGGAATAGCTTTACTGCAAATTAGTGAGTTTGCAGTTTGGAGAAAATTAATTGGGCATAAAAAAGCCGAGTCAAACGACTCGGCTTTTTTGGTGTTGGCGTTAGGAAGGACTTTTGTTTTACTCCGATTCCACTGGCACTCCGCTAAGAGGAAAGTTTCGTGTGAGCTTAAAGAGCTAGTGGCTATTCATATTTGTTTTTATCCTGTTCGTATGCCTTCAGGTGATGGTCAATTGAGGCAAGAAACTTCCTGATATCAAGCGGCTTTGTCAGGTAATCTGAAAAACCGGCTTCCTTTCCTTTTTTGATATCTCGCGGCATGGCCGCGGCGCTTACTGCAATCACCGGGATATGTTCCAGTTGCTCGTTCGTGCGCAGTAGAGACAAGACCTGATAGCCATCCAGCCTTGGCATGTTGATATCCAGTAAAATTAAGTCCGGCTGATGAGCGGTAGCCAGCTCAAGCCCTAGCTCAGAATCGTGAGCTGTAATTAAGTCGATGCTCTGTCGTTTAGATAGTATTTGGCTCACCAATCTTAAGTTGGCTGGGTTGTCTTCGATGTAGAGTACTTGGTAGCTCTTATTAAACAGAGAATCTGTGGCACCAATGGAACTGACATCAGCGGTTGTATCATCCACCTGTTGAATCAATAATTCGCGAGGCAGCTCTAACCAAAATCGAGTGCCGGTTCCTTCTTCGCTTTTGATGCCGATATTTCCGTTCATCATCTCTATCAGGTTGTGAGCAATAGACAGTCCGATACCTGTGCCCTCTATCTCGCTACCTTCCGCTCCAAGTCGGTTAAAGGGCTGAAATAGCTGTTCCTGTTGCTCTTGAGAGATACCATAACCGGTGTCAGAGATAGTAATACGTAGCGTATCTTCATCAACAGGCGTTAGCGAAAGGGAAACCGTACCGTGTTCACGGTTGTATTTGATGGCGTTGGAGAGCAGGTTGAGTAACACTTGTTTAAGCCGAGTTCGGTCGGCCCGAATATGATAGTCGTTCCGCTCCTCCTGATGCAGCGTAACTTTATGCTGCTGGGCGACCGGAGCCAGCAGGGTATTGCATTCAGAGATCAGGTCCCAGATATGAATCGGTTCGAGGGAGAGGCCGATATTACCCGTCTCGATCTTTGCCAAATCAAGAATTTCATTGATTAATTTTAGCAAGTGTCGACCGGCCTTGCTTATCTCATTAATGCTATCCAGTTGTTCATCATTTAGACCAACGTCGTACTCCAGGAGTTGAGAAAAGCCGAGAATAGCGTTCATGGGAGTGCGTAGTTCATGGCTCATGCTGGAGAGAAATTTCGATTTTGCCTGACTGGCATGTTCGGCGATTTCTTTTGCGTTTGTTATGGATGACAACAGTTCTTCACGTTGTTGTAATTGCTCATAGAGGCGCTGTTTTATCTCTTCGTTTTCACGGCATAGTTGATAACTCTTACTGAAGTTAGCTAAAACCGGGGAGAATAATCTTTGGTAATCCTCCCCATTTGCCATTTTCTCTGGAGATAGCAATAGAACTTTACCCAGTTTGGGTAAGGGGAGGTGAAGTCTACCAGGGTAGTCTGCTATACCCTCTAAGTATCCGGGCAGTGCGGTTTCTAGAGCGGCCTCAGTTCCCTCCGCTACACTAATGTTCAGTCCGGTCTTTTGCTTCAGCGCGCGGTTACCTACGACGCTACAGAGGTGCCAGTTATTGCCCTCTTTTTCACAGAGAAGCAGTCCGCAGGAAAAACCTGTGTGAAAAAGCAGTCGTTGAATGAAGCGCTTCGCCATGACTGTGGTTTTTGTTTCGCTCGCGATGATCGAGGCGAGGTCATAGAGAATGCTGAGCGTATATTCAGTATTCATTTGAGAAGCCCAGCAAGGACAACAATGGACGCATTATGAAAAAGAGGATAGCGAGACTGCTTTATGCTTCCTATTTCACCGAGACTTAGTGCGCCAATCATACCGTTAGGAGAAAAACTTCTTTCGAGGTTTTTTAGTTCGATTTCTGCTGATGACTCAAGGTGTATCCGCCTCCCCGCACAGTAGAAAAACAGGTCGAGGCCATCAGGGAATTGGGAGCTATATTCAAAGATCGCATCAGGCACGCTGCTTTCCCCTGGTTTAACGCCCTCCATTATCATCAATAGAGAGTTTTCAGATATTTCTCCGGCACACCTGATAGAGCCATCATCTTCCAGTTTGATCGGAACACGTACTAACGCTTCACCCTCCGCCAGTTTTATGCCAAAAGGAAAGTGCGATGCGTATGTGTAAAAATTTTCTTGTGTCAGGGTGATGCCAAAGTGGTCATTGATCAACTGCTGGTAGACCTGGAAAGCCGGTTGGAAATTTATCTGCTTAATACAGTTTCCCTCTGAGGCACTGGCAATGAAGGTATTTGAGGGTTGTTGGTATCCATGCTTCAGATAGGAGGTTAAATGCTTTTTCCCTAATAAGGCCAGCACACCATTTTGCTCGATTCGGTCTTGATTAAACAGGCAGGGTGTTGGTTCAAATGTTTCGCTACCGGCATTTACACCGCAATAGAAAACTTCATTTCCAATTTCCGCATAAATATCATCGAGCAGGGTGGCTATATTGGGTACCATCCCGTCAAAAATAAGGAACAGTGTTTTTTTAAGCGAGCTAGTATCTGCGCTTTCATCGATTAGTTGAGTGATTGCTTCAATTGGGCCGGGAGCTTCTTTATCAGCTGCACTTCCCGCTTCGCCGAGGTAATAGTCCGGCATTTCACTCATCCATAACAGCAGAACACCGGTATTTTTAAACTCATTCGACACAATGAGTTCAGGGAAAACAGCGCCAACAATACTGACTTGATGCTCTCGAGACAGTTTTTGTAATGACGGAATGATCGCCTGACTTTTTTCTGATACTAAAGCTAAAATGCCCCCGTAGGGTTGTAGTTCACTCCAACCCTGCAGGAAAGACTCAGCCAAATTGGTTGCTTCATCTTCCAGATATAGCCACTGATTCATAAGAACTCCTATCCTATATATTTATTAACCAGAGAACAGACTACAGACTACCTAGGTCAACTTCTGGGTCGCTATATTGAGTACGTACGGCAAGAATTTTTGGCAAGATTTCGAGAAAACATACCACAACGTGAGGGTCAAAATGACTACCGGAATTATCTTGGATTAGATCGACAGCAGCGTCGATACTCCATGCTTTTTTATAGGGGCGCTCAGAGGTAAGCGCGTCAAAAACATCAGCAACGGCAACAATGCGTCCTTCAATGGGTATCTCAGAACCGGTAAGACCATTTGGGTAGCCGCTACCATCCCACTTTTCGTGGTGAGTCAGGGCAATAGAGCTAGCCATTCGCATCAAATCCGAATCATCTCCCTCAAGTAGCGTGGCCCCTATTGATGTATGCTCCTTCATTATTTCCCATTCATCCGGATCCAGTTTGCCTGGCTTGAGCAATATATGATCCGGAATACCAATTTTTCCAATATCGTGCATTGGGCTGGCATGTAAGATTAAATCGCATTTATCTTGGCTTAAGTCCATAACCTGGCCGATCAGCATAGAGAACTGACTCATGCGTATGATATGAGACCCTGTTTCGTTATCTCGGTATTCGGCGGCACGGCCCAGCCGTTGTACAACTTGCAGGCGTGTATGACGTAATTCCTCAGTACGTTCGCGTACCATCACATCGAGAACATTTTTTTGGTCATGTATCAGTCGATGGGCCAAGTGCACATCAAGTAAATTGCGGACGCGGGCTTGTAGCTCGGTTTGGTCAAAGGGCTTGCTGATAAAATCTCGAGCCCCTTCCGTTAAGGCGCGTAATTTATATTTTCGCCCAGTCTGGGCGGTTAGTACGACAATGGGAGGCAATAGCGGGTCATTTAGCGCCTTTAGCTGACTAAGTACGTCAAACCCATCCATATGAGGCATATTGATATCGAGTAAAATAAGGTCTGGGCGGCACTGCTGATACTGTTTCAACACCTCTCTCGGGTCTTGAATAAGACACAGTTTGTTGTAGCCCATAAATCGCAGCATTTTGTTTAATAACTTCAGGTTAGCCGGCTCATCATCAATAATGAGAATGGAGGCCTCTCCATGGTCCGTGCTCCAATTATTATTCATTTACACTCCTGCTTTTATCGGGGTCGCATTCCGTCAGGTAACAATCCAAAATGGTGAGAAACTTCCCCACATCAAGGGGCTTTGTTAAATAGTCGGAAAAACCGGCTTCCTTTCCTTTTGCGATATCTCGAGGCATGGCTGCAGCGCTTACAGCTATCACCGGAATATTTTTCAGTTGTAGAGTTGAATGTAGTTGAGACAATACCTGGAAGCCATCCATTTCCGGCATGTTGATGTCCAGTAAAATCAGATCTGGATGGTGTGCGGCGGCCAGCTCGAGGCCCAGCGTAGGTTCGTGAGCCGTAATCAGGTTAATTTGTGGCCGTTTAGACAGTATCTGGGTCACTAGTTTTAGGTTGGCGGGGTTATCTTCGATGTAAAGCACTCGGTGGCTTAAATTGGGAGGAGGGCATGAGCTGCCAACGGCGGCGAAATCATCGATAGCTGTCGTATCATCTGGCTGTGTAGCTAATAGCTCTTGAGGCAGCTCCAGCCAAAACTGACTGCCGACGCCTTCTTTGCTCTCGACGCCTATATGTCCGCCCATCCTATTTATTAGGTTGCGAGTAATGGCAAGTCCTATACCAGTTCCCTCTGTCTCGCTACTATCCGCGCCAAGTCGGTTAAAGGGCTGAAATAAATTGTCCTGTTGTTCTTGAGACAGACCATAACCGGTGTCGGAGACCGTAATACGTAGCGTCTCTTCATCAGCAGGGGTTAAGTCAACGATCACCGCACCTTTCTCTCGGTTATATTTAATCGCGTTAGATAGCAGGTTAAGTAATATTTGTTTAAATCGGGTACGGTCGACTTGAACGTGGTAGTCGCTATCGACCTTCAGGTGCATCGTAATTTCACGTTGCTGGGCGATAGGGGTTAGTAAGGTAATGCATTCCGATAGTAAATCTTCGACCTTGACAGGTTCGATTGATAGAGATGCATGACCAGACTCGATCTTTGCCAAATCAAGAATTTCATTGATCAATTCCAGCAAATGTCGGCCGGCTCGGCTGATTTCATGAACGTTATCCTGCTGATCTCCATCTAGGTCATTGTCGTACTCAAGCAGTTGCGCAAAGCCAAGAATGGCATTCAAGGGGGTGCGTAGCTCATGACTCATGCTGGAAAGAAACTCCGATTTGGCGAGATTTGCACGTTCAGCAATACTCTTTGCATTTATTAGCTTTTCTTGATGTATTATTTCCTCGGAGTAATCACGGGCAATGTTGAACAGGAACTGCATAGAACCATCAGGTCCAGAAACAACACCGAAATTATTGTCGGTCATTAGGCTGGCGCCATCACCGCGTTTAATCGGTATTAAGCCGGACCAGTCTTTGCGGGCGGTCAGGCTCGCCATGATTTCATCTGGCAGCACTGCGGATGCTGTATTAGCAAAGAAGCTTGTAATTAACTGGCCGCTTATGGCGTCCTTTGTCAGGCCATGAAGCTTCTCGTAAGGTTGGTTGAAAAATATCAGTTCACCCTTGGTGTTGGCGATCCCAATGGGCTGCTGGGTGCTTTCAAAAATCCGCCGGAAGATTTTCAGCTCTTGATGCTCCTGCCTACTCTTGGTCAGATCCTGAACAATGATGCTAATTAAAGGCCTACCGTTTTTATCGGGTATTAATGAAAAATTCAGCAATAAATCCAATAGATGACCGTGCTTATGGGGCTGCTTGCTTTCAATAGCTTCTTGCTTAGATGTGATTCTGAACTGCTCCACCAGGTTAAGGTTCGATAGATTAGGGAATTGATGCAGTAGACTGTTGTGTTTATCCTGCGCACAGAACTCATCTTGGGTATACCCCATGATATCAAGTAGAGCTTGATTAACCTCCAGCAACTGGCCATTGATATCACATAAAATGATGCCAGCTGGCGACCGGGAAAACAGATTGCGGAATTTTTTCTCGCTTTCGTTTTTTGCCTGTTCTGCCATCTTTCGGTCGTGAATATCTATCACGACACCAAGCATCTTTAGCGGTTTACCTTGCTCGTTTCTAGTAATATCCCCCCGCTCCAAGACCCAGCGGATTTGCCCATCGGGCCAGATTACCCTGTGTTCGACTCGGTATTCCTCGCCCTGTTCTATGCAGTTTTCTATTCTGTTTTTTACCTGTGACCGGTCATTGGGATGGACAGCGTTCAGGAAGTTTTCATAGGTGGTTTCCAGCTCCCCCTGTTTATACCCAAAAAGCGAGGCAATGCATTCTGACCAGTACAGTTCGTTCGTTTCTATATTCCATTCCCATGAGCCAATATTGGCGAACTCTTGGCTCAGGCGTAGGCGCTCATCCGATTTTTTGGCTTCCAGTTGAAGCCGTTTGGTCTCGGTAATCTCAGTTCGAATAGATGTATATTGGTAGGGGCGGCCATCATTATCTAAAAATGGAACGATGGTTGAAGCCACCCAGTAAAGGTCTCCATTTTTACTGCGATTACAGATTTCCCCCTTCCAGGTGTTCCCTGAGGAGATTGTTCTCCAGAGGTCACGATAGAAAGCGTCGGGGTGTACCCCTGATTTAAGTAAACGGTGATTATTTCCCAACAGCTCACTTGGCTGATAACCACTGGTCAGGCAAAACAGATCGTTGCAGTAGGTTATGTCCCCTTTGATATCCGAGATGCTGACAATAGCATGCAGGTCTAGAGCCTCAATGTCGCCATAGGGTACGAGTTGCTCTTTGGATCTCGGGGGTTTGTTAACGTGGAGGTTAGACGCTCGCTGCACCAAATTGTCTACAGATGCTTGCAGCAGGGGTGGGGGAACGGGCTTGATGAGAAGGCATTCCCAGGAGAGTGCGCGTAACTTTTGAAGTTTTTCAAGGTCATGTTCGGCGGCCAACAGAAGCAGTTGGGTATTTTCTGTGCTTCGCTTTTTATTCATTAAAGCCGTTATTTTGGCGGCCTCGACATCAATCGACTGAAGGTCGATTATAAAAACATCTGTAGGAGACGAGCGGAGCGTATCAAGCGCCTCATTTAAATTAGATGCGACGTTTGGCGCCCTCCTTCGGGGGCCGTTAACTTGGGTATGAGTGCAAATCAGCTCGGGATCTGTCGATAGCAGTAAGATATTGCCTGGTAGCTCTAGTGTGTCTGACGTTTTCTGAGCAGCGCTATCTTCGTATTGGCCGTTTGCATGGGGGGACGGGCTTTCCAGCGTCGATTGCAAGGCTGCTTCTAGGCAGTGAAGGTCAGTTGTAATGTTCTCGATAACTTCCGGTGGCGCGTATTTTTCTGTCGGGATTAGTGGGCGCGCGAGTGCATCAGCGAGTTGAGTGATGGGCACGATTTCAGCCGTCATCGAGGTGTCATGCAAACGCTTAATAAGGCTCTGCAAACGATGGTTCATTGCTGGCCAGTTTTTTTGAGTGTCGAGCACGGGCAATAGGGCCTGAATTTCAACGAGCAGCTCTGCCAGCTCCGTTATCAAATCGTCTTTATTCATTGTCATGGCTACCGACACTCGTATTCATTAAACACATCTCTTATGTCATCGTTATTACTGGGGCGTGGTTCCGTGCCGTTAACTGGTTTAGGGCTACTTTGCCGAAACCCTGTCCTCGATGAGTCGTTTAAGCTCATCGAAATCAAACGGTTTATGTAAAACCTCAATGTTATTTTTACGCAGTTGAATGACCTCTTCAGAATCGTTATCCATAGCGGTAATAACAATTATCCTTGTTTCATTTAGCTCATTTTTGTCACGGATAGTCTTAATCATCTGAGTTCCATTCATTGATGGCATCATCAGGTCGGTAATCAAAAAGTCAGGTTTTGTTTCACCAAACATTATCAGCC